>Ga0123357_10000049_pt1 | contig 99414 bp, 76 predicted proteins | sample TergutEmb28metaG_FD_89873 | JGI IMG/M metagenome (GOLD analysis project Ga0123357, IMG submission 89873) | Embiratermes neotenicus P4 segment gut microbial communities from Petit-Saut dam, French Guiana - Emb289 P4 | ecosystem: Host-associated > Arthropoda: Insects > Digestive system > Gut ...
AAGTGGGCCTACTTCTTTCGGCAAGCGCCCTCGCTCGAAGACGTACCTCCCGTGTTGAGTGATCCTCCCCTTCGAGACGCCCTCGAGGCGGCCAACACGGCGGGCTTCAACGAAGAAGAATGGGACAGCTACATCCGCAATGGCATGGCCATCCAGAGCGAGCGTGGGGCTCTATCTCTCGCGACCAAGCAAGGCGAGGCGAGAGGCGAGGCGAGAGGAATCGCGAAGGGACTTGCCGAAGGGGTCCTCGGGGTTCTCGAGGCTCGCAGCATCCACGTCTCTGCGGAGCAGAAGGCGCGTATTCTCGACTGCTCGGATATCGCGATCCTCAGCGGCTGGATCCGCGAGGCTACCTCGGTCACTTCGGCGGGCGAGCTCTTTTCCGAATCGAGCTGATCGCGCTCGGACCTGGCCATGGCGGCTTGAAAGCGGTCTTCAAATAGCTGCGGCGTTGCGAGCAACGTTCTCATGCAATTCGGAGGTCGTAAGGACTTCTTTTTTGCGATGATGCGCGCTTCCCATGGTGCGTGCAAAGTGCAAGCTAGGCTGGCGTTGGCTCGCGCCGTTGCTGTTGCTTGTGCTTGCTGTCGTGATGACGCCGCAGAGCTCACGTGCCGATGCGCCTCGGGCGATGCCCGCAGCCAATCCAGCGCGGCATCCCATACGCCGCGACGAGGTGATGGTGCTCACTCCGCCGGCGGTGCCCGCGACCTCGCCGTCTTCGCCTGCCATCGAGCCTGCGCCCGATCTCACGCGCGTTGCCGGCAGTCCCCTCGTGGCGGTCGACGTCGTGCTCGACGACGAAGTCTGGCCCGACGTGTCGGCCCCGCCAATCTCGGTGATGCGCCCTGGCGATCGCGTTTCTGCGTCGCTCGTGCGGCGGACGATCGACGAAGCGCTCGCAAGTGGCCACTTCGCCGATGCACACGTTGTCTTCCTCGAAGACGACCGTGGTGTTCGCGGCGTAGTTCACGTGATGCCGCGCAAAGTCGTCGAAGCGATTCGCGTGGATGCGCACGGCGCGCCCATCAACACCGACAGCCTCGTGCGCGATGCCGGCATCACGGTACAGGGCGAGCTCGTCGCGCGCGATCTACCAGGGCACCGCCAGCGCATCGAGGCCATGCTCCGGCGTTTCGGTTTCCCATCGCCGCGCGTGATCATCACGACGCTTCCCACGGGCTATCCGCTACGAGTCGTGGTTCGGGTCGATATCAACACCGGCGCTCCGCGCAAGATCGAGCGGCGCGTTTTCTACCCGTTTCGCGTTACGCCCGAGCACTCGTCCGTGCGACGAGCTCCCGATAGCGACATCGAGCAAGCGTACCTAGTGCACTCCGGCGACAGGGCCGACGAGACTGCATTGCAGGCTGCTGACACAGCTTTGCAAAATCGCATCCGCGCCCGCGGTTTCCACCGCGCGGAAGTCTCGCACGACGTGGTTCTTTCTCACGGCCTCGTCGTGCTTCGTGTTCGTGTCGACTTTGGCGCGCTCTTCGAGACGCGTTACGAAGGCAACGACGCGTTCGACAACGACGCAATCGACGCTGATCTCGATCTCGAGGACGAAACCGACCGCACCCCCAGCCACCTCGTTCAGAAGGTGCACGATTTCTACGTCAAGCGCGGGTTTCTCGATGCCGAAGTCACGATCGAAACACGTGGCAAGCCGAACGAAGCTGTACATTACATAGTTTTTCACGTCGTCGAGCATGCGCGTGTGCAGGTCGTGGCGCGCGCGTACCCATGCCTGCGCGAGAGCGACATCGAGAAGCTGCCTGGCGGGCCGACGTCGGCCAAAGGCATCGGTCGCGAAATCGACAGCTTTCTCGAAGAAGAGCTGCCCGGTGGCGATTGGTTCATGCCGCCACGGCCGAGCGGGCTCGACGCGACGATTGCCGGGCCGCTTGGTCAACGAGGCACGCGGCTTGCGCCACTCGAACTCGATCCACACGGGGTTTACGCACCCGAGACGTACGAGCGCGCCGTGCAGCACGTCCAGGAGCTTTACCGATCGGAAGGCTTCCTTTCGGCGCAAATCGGGCCCGTGCAGATCGTCCGGCGCCGATGCAACCCACGCTCTCCGTCATGGCAGTGCGTGCCCACGCCAATCGAGAAGGCGATGGCCGATGTGTGTACTTACGACGCTTCTGGACTGCCCTTGCCCGTGCCGCCACTCGAGTCGGACGCGAGCTGCATTCCCGATCCCGTGCGCGGCGTTGCCTGCGAATCGCGCATAGGGTTGCGCATTCCTGTCAAGCTCGGGCCGCGCACGCAACTCTACGATCTGTCGTTTTCCGGCGTTCGTGCCATTGCACCTGCCGTTCTTGCCAAGGCAACTGCGCTGAACCTTGGAACGTACGTAAACACGGTGCAGATCGAAGAAGCCAGGCGGCGGCTCGTCGATGCGTACAAAGAGGAAGGGTACACGTTTGCCGACGTCAAATACGAGCTCGAGCCATCGGTCGACCGAACGCGCGCACGCGTGCACTTTTTCGTGTCGGAAGGCGAACAGGTAATTGTTCAGCAGATTAATCTTCAGGGCAACGTTCGTACGAAAACGCAGGCCATTTTGCGCCGCGTTGCGCTCGAAGTCGGAAAGCCTTACCGCGCGAGCGAGGTGCGAAAAACCGAAGAATACATCGCTACGCTGGGAGTTTTCTCGAGTGTTTCGGTCTCTTTGGATAACCCGTTCGTTCCCGAACGCAACAAGGTTGTCGTGGTCACCGTAGTCGAGCGTCCGCGCCAGTACACCGAGATCGCGCCAGGCTTTTCCACGGGGGAAGGTTTCCGGCTTACGACCGAGTACGGTCACCGAAACCTTTGGGGAAATGCCATCTCGTTTACGGCGCGTTTGCAGCTCGCCTACATTCCCACTCCGCTCATCATCGACCCAACGGCGCGCGACAATTACCGCAATCTGAATCTCTTTGCGCGCCTCGGCATGCGCGCAACGGGTGGCATCGTCATCCCCAATGTTGGGCTCGGTCCGCGGGTGCGCACCGGGCTCGACGCCCTCGTCGTGCACGATCTTCAACGCGATTTCTATATTACGAAGCTCGCGGCGGTTCCCAATATCAATTATCGCCCGCTCAGCGAATTCCAAGTCACATTTTTTCATAGTTTCGAATTCAACAACAGCCGCATCTTCCAGACCGGATCGATTGCAGACTACATTACGAGTCTTGCGCTTCAAGGCATCAACACGACCGACATCGTGCGCCAGTTGCTCGTTCCCGACGGTGAAAGCTACGTGCTCGCGCAGCGTGTGCTTGCATCGTGGGACCGACGCGACAACGCATTCAACGCCTCGCGCGGCACCTACATCGTGACAGGCATCGAGCACGTCGACGGCTTCCCCGTCAAAGGCGAGCAGCAAACGCCCACGACACCACCTTTACAAAGTCACTTTTTCAAGCTTACGCAGACTTTTGCCGGATACATTCCGCTGCCGCGCGGCTTTCGCATTGCCTCCATGACGCGTGTGGGAGGCAACATTCAGCTCGCGAAAGATTCGTCGACGTATCCCGATCGCCTCTTCTTCCTTGGCGGTGTCGATTCCATGCGCGGCTGGATGCTCAACAGCTTCATTCCGCAAGACGACGTCGACCGCATTCGTGCGGACGCAGGAAAGCCCGACACCGTGCCGGATCCGCAGCATCCCGGGCAGCAAATTCCCAATCCAGCGAAATTCACGCAGAACACGCGTCCCATTCGCGGCGGCAACTTCATGGTCAACGAACGCATCGAACTTCGAATTCCGATTCATGGACCGTTCGAAACGGTCATTTTTAGTGATTTAGGGAATTTGTGGATTGATCCGACGTACCCATTTCACACCGGAAAATTTCCTATTCGAGCCGATGTTGGCACCGGCATTCGATTGCAAACGCCGGTGGGGCCACTCGCGGTCGATTATGGCTTCAACATTACGCGAGAGCCGTACGAAGACATCGGTGCCATCAACTTCGCGATTGGGCTTTATTGAATTTCTAGGCGAACAGGCTCTCAATACGCCACAGGTGAAGCAAGCCGCCGAAGCAGCAGCAAAAGAAAGAGCGGCCCGCCCACGAGCGCCGTCACGGCGCCAACCGGTGGCTCGGTGTGAAGCCATCGAAAAGAAGCGCGGCAGACAAGATCACACACCACGAGCCCTGCTCCGCCCGCAAAAAATGACGCTGGCATGAGCACGCGGGTATCGGCGCCAACGAGCCTTCGCAGTACATGGGGAACGATGAGCCCCACAAAGCCAATCATGCCCGTGGCGCTTACAATCGCTCCCACGATGAGCGAGCTTGCCACGAGCGTCCGTCGTATGACGATGCGAACGCGCACGCCAAGGTGTTCGGCTGCGTCATCGCCGAGCGACAGAACGTTGAGGCGCGCTGCGTTGGTGAGCAGCAAGCCCGCGCCCGCCGCCACATAGACGGCGAGCGAGACGAGCGACGTGTACGACGGCACGCCGAGAAACCCCATGAGCCAGAAAAGCAGCTCCTGCGCTTTGGCAGGCGCCACGAGTGTTTTGATGAAGGTGATGGCTGCCGAGGCAATCGCATTGACGATGATTCCCGCGAGCAAAAAACTTGTACCGCGCGCCTCTGTCGAGGCAACGGCTGCGAAAGCGTGCACGATCGCCGTAGCGCCAATGCCGCCAGCGAGCGCCGCGAGCGGCACGACGGATGCGTTCGCCAGCGGCCCCGTGGCGAGCCCCGTAGCGAGCCCTGTTGCAATCGCGAGGGTAGCGCCAAGTGCCGATCCGCCCGAAACACCAAGCACGTACGGCTCGGCAAGTGGATTGCGCAAAAGAGCCTGAAGTGCCACACCCACAATCGACAGCCCTGCGCCCGCAAGCGCACCGAGCAGCACGCGAGGCAGGCGAACCGCAAACACAATGTCGTGGTCGCGGCAAGACGCGTCGAAAAGAGCGCGTGTGAGCGACACCGAATCGGTACCGAAGCTTATTGCAAGGACGATTGCCACCGCGAGCGCAAGTGCAGAGCCGACCACCACGCGCATGTGGCGCATGTTGCGCATGTTCGTTGCGTGGCTGCGCGAACATGCAGGCAGCGGCGTCATTCTTGGTTCCGCTCGTAGAGAATGCGAAGACCGGTGAGCGTAAGGTTGTCGTCGACTTCGTTTATGGTGCGCGTGAGCGGGGCGATGAGTTTCGCGAGACCGCCGGTTGCTACGACCGTACATGCGAAGCCAAGCTCGTGAGCGAGCTTGTCGACGAGGCCGTCGACGACCGACACGTAGCCGTACACGAGGCCCGATTGCATCGAGTGCTTCGTGTTTCGCCCGACAACGTGCGGAGGCTTGGCAATTTCAACGCGCGGCAGCCGTGCGGCGTGGGAAAAAAGTGCATCGGCGCTGATCTGAACGCCGGGCGCAATGACGCCGCCAAGGTACTCACCTTTCGGTGAAACGCAGTCGAACGTGGTTGCCGTGCCGAAGTCGACAACGATAAGGCCGGTGTGAAAGCGCTCGAAAGCAGCCGTTGCATTGACGATGCGGTCGGCGCCGACCTCGCGTGGATTGTCGCAAAGAATGGGCATGCCCGAGCGGATGCCGTGGCCAACGATGAGTGCTTCGACGCCGAAGTTGCGACGCACCAGAGCATGCATGGGGTCGGTGAGCGAGGGCACGACGCTCGCGATGATGGCCGCGTTGATGTCAGGCGGCGACACGGCGTGCATCGCGAGAAGCTGGCGAACGATCACGGTGTACTCGTCGCCGGTGCGGCGGCGGTTGGTTTCCACGCGAAATTGGTGCACAAGGCGAGGCCCGTCGAACAGGCCGTAGACGATGTTCGTGTTCCCGACGTCGATGGCAAAAAGCATGAGAGCTAAGCCCTTTCTAGTGCCGTCATTCCATCCATGTCGAGGCAGCTTCGCGAAAGCGCAAGACTGCCGAAGGAGCCGAATGAATTCGGCTTCTCGCAAAAGGCTCCTTGACGGCTTCGTTGCAAGGAGCATATTGAAATCCCGGTTTTCGAGGCGCGATGCGGATCACTTTTTGGGGAGTTCGGGGAAGCATCCCCAGTCCCGGGCCGGACACCGTTGAAGTCGGTGGCAACACAAGCTGCGTTGAGGTGCGTGCGGGCAAGGTGCTCGCCGTTTTCGACGCCGGTACTGGTTTGCGCCTCCTCGGCAAAAGTCTACTGAAAGAGATGCCCATCACGGCGCACCTTTTCTTTAGCCACGTCCACTGGGATCACATTCAGGGCTTTCCATTTTTTGATCCCGCATTTGCTCAAGGAAACCTGATTCACCTTTACGGCGGCAACAACGTTTCGCGCACCCTCGAGGAAACACTCGCAGGTCAGATGGATCACCCAAGCTTTCCGGTGCATCTCAGCGACATGGGCGCCAAGATGGTTTTTCATGACATTGTCGAGAATAGGCCCGTAACCGTCGACGACGGCAATGGCTCGAAAGTCACCGTTACGGCAGCGCCTGGCAACCATCCGAACGGTGTGTGGATTTATCGCCTCGACTACGACGGAAAAAGCGTCGTTTACGCGACCGACACCGAGCACTATGCGGTTGTCGATCCACGCCTCGTCAAGCTTGCTGCGGGCGTTGACGTTCTTATCTACGATGCTCAGTACACGCCCGAGGAATATGCCGGCACGGCCGGCACCGGCGGTCCAAAAGTTGGCTGGGGCCACAGCACGTTCGACGAGGCCGCGAAACTTGCGCGCGTGGCAGGCGCAAAGCACCTTGTGCTACATCATCATGATCCCACGCAAACCGATGCTGCCGTGCGCGAGAAAGAACGCCGCGCTCGCACTCTGTTCGCAAGCTGCGAGGCTGCGCGCGAGGGGCTAACGATCAAGTTGTAATCGTGCAGTAAGACTACTTTCGACTTGACGCGCCCTCTTCTCGTTGGCGCAGGAGAAGGTGTGTGTATGCTCTTGCAAGACGCACGGCGCGTGCTTTGCGAATGCGAGGTTCATGATAGCCTCTTGATGCCATCGGATGAATCACTCGGCGAAGTCGCTCGACAAACGAATCGTGTGGGGCGCCTTGGCCCTTGCGTCTGTCAGCGTCGCCGTGTTTGCCGCTGTGTATTGGCAAAAGGCTGCGGCCCCGCCAAGCTCCGTGCCGGTTGCGTCTACCAGCGCCTCGCCGTTGTCGTCACGCACCCCTGGCACGCTTGCCGCGGCAAAGCCTATAGAAGTCGATCCCGACAGCGAAGATTCCTACGTCTTTCGCATCCCGTCGGGCGAGCCAACGGCGCTGTCGTGTGAAGAAGCACGCGTCATCATCGAGCAGGTGCGCGGCGGGCTTGCCTATTCGCCGGAGGCTGTTCCCAGAGTTGCGTTCGCAACAGCCACCGCCGATTGGCTTGACCCGCATGGTCTGTTGAGTCTCGCAACCGACGCGCCAACGTCGCGCGCCATCGCGGTCGCAGCGCCCGAGTTGCTTGCCGATCTCGAGGGTCGTCACCATCGCCAGTGCATCTCGGCGCTCGGCCCAGGCACCGTGCTCGAAGCATGGTCAAACGAGCTGCGCGACTTTTTCGATCGCGGGCGATTGTCCCACGCAGGCATTGATGCGAGCGTTGCCGCGATCGAACCGCTGCCCGTCGTGGGCACCGCGAAAGAGATCGCCTTCGAAATCGGGCGCCGTGTCGGCGCATTCGAAGCCACGCAGGGCGAGCGAGGGCGCGCCATAGGTGACGAAGCACGTCGCCGGTTCTTTCCTCCGCTGGACAAGGAAGGGTGGGCCAAAGTCGTCATCGCATCGGCCGTGCGTGCGTACGTGCCGCTCGTCGATCCGCATGGCGAGTGGGCACCTTTCGATGAAGAGTCCCACATCTACGAGCTCGATCTCCTTTCGCATCCGCCGCGCAAACTTTGGGAGCACGCAGTACCAACTGCTGTGGGTGTGCGTGTGAGCGACGGCGTGGTCGCGCCGCTCGCCGACGGCGACGTCATCTTGTCGGTCTCGCACGTCGCAACGGCGGGCCTGCCGCTCGAGCAAATCGACCAGCTCGGTTTTGCCTCACTCGAGGGCGTTGCCGCTTCGCCACTCGCCCTATCGATGCAGAAAGCAAGCCATGAGCCGCCTCTCATGGCCGTCGTGTTGCGCGACGGCGCACTGGTATCGCTCAACCTTGCCGAAGCCAAAGGCGACGCCGACGCCGACACCGTGGCCGATGATCTACCAAGCGAGCGCATTGCCTACGGCGACGGCGACGTCCTCGTTGTGACGATCAAAGACGTCCGCGACGATCTCGGCGATGATCTTGCTGCACTCCTTGACGCAGAGCGATCGCGCAGTCCGCGAAAGCTTGTCGGCCTTGCACTCGACCTGCGCGGCAATGGCGGAGGCTCGACCGATGGCGCGCTCGGCGCGATTTCTCTCTTTTTGCCTTCGGTGCCGCTTTTTTCGATGAAGCGACGCGACGGCTCGATCGAAGTCGACCATTCACCAACACCTCGCGAGCACGATCGGTGGACAGGGCCCGTGGCAACGTTCGTGAATGGAACCACCGCGAGTGCCGCGGAAATGATAGCGGGCGCGTTGGCTGTGTACCGGCGCGGTGTATCGATTGGCGTATCCACGTTCGGCAAGGGATGCGCACAGGAATACGTCGACGACGACGCGCACGCAGGTGTGCTGCGCCTGACCACGCTCGTCTATGCGCTAGCCGATGGATCACCCGTTCAGCGCATTGGGCTCGCGCCGCAAATTCGCTTTGCCTTCCAGGACAGCGACAACGAAGGCACGAGCGAGCGCGAGGCAACCCTCGCGCGCTCGGCCCCGCCCTGGCGAGGACCCGATTTGCGCGATCCAGAAACGAAGCGACAAGAAGCACTCTGGCCACCGAGCGGCGGCGTGGTCGGTCCGTGCAAAGATGCTGACACGTGCCGGGCGCTGCGCTTGCTGGGTGCCGGAAGGCGCGCCGCGTTAGCAAAACATTGAACGCAAATTCGTAGGGGCGCCATTCATGGCGCCCGACCCCCGAGGGCGCGATGAATCGCGCCCCTACGATTCATCGCGATTACAACCTATTTCGTGTCTTCGAATTCGGCGTCGATGACGTTGCCGTCTTTGCCTTTCTTGTCGTCGGACGCGCCGTTCGCGTTGCCGCCGTCGCTCGGGCCACCGGCACCGCCAGCGCCGCCGCCCGCACCTCCGGCGGCACCGGCACCTTGGTACATCACGCTTGCGAGACGGTGAGCTTCCTTCTCGAGTTTCTCGAGAACGTCTTTCACTTGCGCGTCGTCCTGCTTTTCGACCGCGCTGCGCCCATCTTTAATGAGACCTTCGAGCGTGCCAATGTCTGCGGCCTGAAGCTTGTCTTTGTTTTCCGAGATGGTTTTTTCAAGCGTGTAGCAAAGGTTATCGAGCTTATTTCGACGCTCGATCTGCTCGCGGCGCTCTTTGTCGTCTGCCTCGTGTTCGGCCGCTTCCTTCACCATGCGCTGAATGTCGTTGTCGTTCAGACCCGAGTTCGCCGTAATGGTGATTTTCTGATCTTTGCCTGTAGCTTGGTCTCTCGCGTGGACCGAAAGAATGCCGTTCGCGTCGATGTCGAACGACACTTCGATTTTCGGCACACCACGCGGCGCCGGCATAATGCCTTCGAGGTGGAACTTGCCGAGCGTGCGATTGTATCGTGCCTCGGTGCGCTCGCCTTGAAGAACGTGTACTTCGACCGAAGGTTGGCTGTCGGTCGCTGTTGAGAAAATTTCTTTTTTCTGCGTTGGGATCGTCGTGTTGCGCGGAATCATGGTTGTCATGACGCCGCCAAGCGTTTCAACGCCGAGCGACAGTGGCGTGACGTCGAGAAGCACCATGTCTTTGACATCGCCCGACAGAACACCGGCCTGCACCGCGGCACCCACGGCAACCACTTCGTCGGGGTTGACGCCTTGGTGCGGATCTTTGCCGAAAAACTTCTTGACCGTTTCTTTGACGAGCGGAATGCGCGTGGACCCACCAACGAAGATGACTTCGGCGATGTCGTTCACCGACTTCTTGGCGTCTTGCAGCGCCTTTTTCACCGGCTCCATCGAGCGCTGAACGAGTGGCGTCATCATTTGCTCGAGCTTCGAGCGCGACAAGCGCATGTCGAGGTGGACCGGGCCGCCGGGGCCAACGGTGATGAACGGCAGATTGATGCTTGTTTCCTGCACACTCGACAGTTCGATTTTCGCCTTCTCGCCAGCTTCCTTCAAACGCTGAAGGGCCATTTTGTCTTTCGATAGGTCAATGCCTTGAGACTTTTTGAATTCGGCAATGAGCCAGTCGATGATCAAATTGTCGACGTCGTCGCCGCCAAGGTGCGTGTCGCCGTTGGTCGACATGACCTGCACGACATTGTCGCCAACTTCGAGGATTGAAATGTCGAACGTGCCGCCGCCGAAATCGTAAACCGCGATGATTTCGTCTTTCTTCTTGTCGAGGCCGTAGGCAAGGGCAGCAGCCGTTGGCTCGTTGACAATGCGTTTGACATCGAGACCGGCGATCTTTCCTGCGTCTTTGGTGGCCTGGCGCTGCGCGTCGTTGAAGTACGCCGGCACCGTGATGACGGCTTCGGTCACTTTCTCGCCAAGGTAGTCTTCGGCGGCCTTTTTTAGCTTCTGCAGGACCTTCGCGCTGACTTCTTGGGGGCTGACGACTTTGCCGCGAATCTCGAAGGCAGTGTCGGCATTTTGCGATTTTACGGCTTTGTATGGAACGCGCCTCGTTTCTTCGTTGACCTCGTCGAAGCGACGACCCACGAAACGCTTTGCGCTGAAGATGGTGTTTTCTGGGTTCGTGACAGCTTGGCGTTTCGCAATTTGTCCGACCAGAATTTCGCCCTTCTCGTCCCATGCAACAACGCTCGGCGTGATGCGCGAGCCTTCTTCGTTGACAATTACCTTGGGCTCGCGGCCCTCCATAATCGCCACGACGCTGTTCGTGGTTCCGAGGTCGATTCCGATAATCTTACCCATGACCTTGTGTCTCCTGCTTGTGCGCTCGGTGCCCGAACATGCTCTCAATCTGTGTGGGGGCGTGCTGGGGTATACGACAATGGTATGCGGATAGGTGCTGCCAACCGCGTCAGTGTTGATGCTGGTGCGCCGCCCAACCGTAGCTTTTGGTTCGCGCGCAAGGTAATCACACGCATTGTGGCGTCAACGGCATCCGGCACGGAACTTGAGAGAGTTTTTGCGAGAGCTCTGGATGCGCCAGGCACAGCCAAGCAGCAGGCAATGCGTGCAACGCGAATGACTGCGAATGAGACCATGCCTCACGTTGCGTGAGATCTGAGCTCCTGGTAAAGTCGTCCAATCAGTTTGAAAGCGTAATTTTGAGCTGACGGTTTTTGGTGATCGAACGCATTGACGGCCACGGTGACGTGGCGTCGGTAGCGCGTTGGTGACCAAAGGGTATTTTATTATAATTTCGGCCACTTATGCGCCGTCTGTCGACTCCTTACATCCCTTCCCCTCCCGAGCTCCCGTCATTTACGGTCGAGCAAGAGCCGTCTCATGAGCTGCCGGTTCTTGAACGCCATGTGGGTACCGGTCTTCGGCGCCACGAGGCTCCGCTCGATGACAGCGCCATCGATCCAGACGCGGCCAAAGTCATTCAACGGCTCGAGCGTGGCGGCTTTCAGGCCTACCTTGTTGGTGGTTGTGTTCGCGACCTGCTCCTGAACGGTCGCCCGAAAGACTTCGACGTAGCGACGAACGCGCGGCCCGACGACGTGCGCCAGCTTTTTCGCAACTGCCGCATCATTGGTCGACGCTTCCGCCTCGCCCACGTCCTATTCGGTCGAGGCAAAGTGGTCGAGGTTGCCACGTTCCGTCGCAGCCCAATCGACAACGACATCGACGACGATGACCTTTTGATCCGAAGCGACAACGTTTTCGGCGAAGCCCACGAAGACGCGCTCCGTCGCGATTTTACGATTAACGCGCTCTTTTACGATCTCGATCGGCGCCAAGTTCTCGATTGGTGCGGGGGCATGCCCGACATTCGCGCACGCAACATCCGCACGATCGGCGAGCCAGCGGTGCGTTTCCGTGAAGATCCGGTGCGCATCTTGCGAGCGATCAAGTTCGCCGCGCGGCTCGATTTGGGCATCGATCCAAGCGTGTATGATGCAATGGTCGCGCAGCGAGGCGAGCTTGCGCGCGCGGCTCGTCCGCGCATCTTCGAAGAAATCTTGCGGCTCATGCGCATGGGCGCGGCCCATCGCTCGATGTGGCTGCTTTGGGAGATAGGCGCCATGGCAATTCTCTTGCCGGAGCTTTCGGCGTTTCTCGACGACGAAGAGGCAACGAGCGGGGGCTCTCAGCGCTTCTTCCGGAAAATGAGTCTGCTCGACGCAAAAACAAGAAAAGCAGGCGTGCTCGATGACATCGTGCTGATGGCTGCGCTGCTTTATGATCCGCTCGAGGAAGTAGCTTCGGGCGTGCGCAACGTGGTTGGCGCTGTGAACGACTTCCTTGAACCGGTGATGGGCCGCATCGCAATGCCACGGCGAATTACCGACGGCATCCGCCGGATCGCGTTCATGGTGCCAAGAATCATCGCGGGGCGTATCGGCCGCTTTGCGAAAACGGATATGTTCTTCCCTGCCCTTGACGTTGCCGAGCTCGTGCTCGCATCACGCGGCAAGGCTACGGGTGACATTGAAGCGCTTCGTCATGAAGCGTCGCGTGCAAAAATGCGTGCTCGCCCTAGCCCGGATAATTTATGACGCGATTGCGGTAGACAGCCGAGACCGAAGCAAAAAGGGCGCACGCCGCACCGCAGGTTTGAATACGGCTATTTCGATAGGCGTGAATGCAAAAGTTCGGCTAGCGCTCGGCACACATCGACGGTTGTGAATATGCCCACAACCTTGCCGTTTTGCATGACCACGGCAGAACCGTACTTGCGCTCGGCCATGGTTCCGACCACCTCGTCGAGTGCAGCATCAGGTTCTACGCTGAAAACAACGCTAGACATCGCTTCTTCGACCTTCAGTTTCGTTGCATCGACGTCTTTAAACGATTCAACGAGGCGCAAATCGCGATCGGTTAAAAGCCCTACGAGCTTGCCCCCCTCGAGCACCGGCAGATGACGGATTTTGTACTCGTTCATCATCGCGTGTGCCTTCGCGACGGTTTGGTTGACGCCGATCGAGTGCGGGCTTGTGGTCATATGCTTTTGAATACGTGGAATGGGCTTGCTCATGATGCGGCCATTATGGCAGCACCCGACTGCGCTGAGCCCGAAATCCGTGGCTCACGCTCCGCTTCTGCCAAGAGCCACAGCTTTCGGGCTCAGCGACGGGCGTCGTGTGTGCATCGCCATCGGATTTTCAAATTCAGCGCAATCAAGTTGCGCTGTAGGTATTGAATCGTGTCTTTGCGAGAAAAAGAAGCGCGGCGCACCCCTCCCGCATTCGTTATGCCGCGGTGATTTCGATGCGCATGAGTTTGCGTCCGATGAAAAGGTAGTCGCCATGGGCCAGCTTGTGTTCGCTCCTGATGCGCAAATACGTGCCGTTGCGGCTGTTCAAATCAATCAAAAAAAGCACTTGGCTGTTGTCTTCGAGACGACAATGCGAGGTGCTCATGAAGGGATCGCTTGGGAAGTTGAGATCGCCGCCTTCGCGGCCGATTTGCAGGCTTGATCCGCGCGCGCACACGGTCATGCCTGGCCCACCACCCTCGAGCAGTTGCGTGATGCGAAATGGACTTTGGTATTTTGGCGATGAATAGAAATAGGTGCCTTCAGCGTCCGGCGCCTCGTTCAGCACTGGCGCTGATTCGAGAATGAAAAGTTGTTCGCCTGCGAGGAACTGATCGCCAGGATGGACCTCGATCGAGCCCCTCACGCGCACGTAGATACCGTTGAGTGAGCCTTCGTCGCGAATGATGAGCGAGCCTTCGCGGTAAAAGAGATTCGCGTGTCTCGGCGAAACGAACGCATCGTCGGGCAATATGAGCTGGCCGCTACGACCGAGAACGTGCTCATCGGCGGTCAACTGGTAGCTCAGTCCCTCGACACCATCGCCACGAATGAGAATCAGCTTTGCCTTGCCTGGCATCTGAAGATGGCCAAAAAATTGGGTGTGAATATTCAGAATTTCCGGCGGCACGGCGGCACCGCATCGACCGCAGAACTTGTGCCCGATCGGGACGGCAGTTTGGCACGAACGGCACACAAAGTTCTTTGCTTGATCCATGGGCTCCTCGATGGAGGTTGGCGACTTTGCCGTGGTGGGTAGAAACAGCTCGTTGAATGCCGTGCGCGCCGACGGCGCGCTAGAACCGATGGCGAGTGCCAGCCCACACGCTCTGCACGCTTCGGTACCGAACGGTGCGTAAGCATCGCAACGCGCACAAACAATGCCAATTTCGAAGTCCACGCCGCTCGTAGGCTACCAAAAAAACGGCAAGAGTTGCGACTTTGGCGTGTGCTCAAGCATGGGGTACGTCGATTCCGTCATCGCCTTTGCTGGTCGGTAGCTCGATCGTTACTTCGGCGCCAACGACGGTGTCGTTTTTTGTGAGGTTGCTGGCCGACACGGCTCCACGATGCGCTTCGATTATCCGGCGGACGAGAGCGAGGCCAAGACCGATGCCGTGGGCACGTGGCGAGCGGGCTGCATCGCCTCCCATAATGAAGGCATCAAACGCGCGCGGAAGGATCGACGCTGGGAAACCAGGACCGCGATCACGCACGGCGATTCTTACGTGGTCGCCGTGGAGCGATACATCGACCATGACTGCACACTCTTTGGGGTGACCGTGCGCCCACGCATTCGCGAAGATGTTGTGCACGGCGCGGCCGAAAAGGGCGCTGTCGATAACGGTCGTGGCACTTTCCGCTCCACGCGCGACGTGTAGCTCAATCGGCCCCTTTTCTTGGGCAATGCGTGCACGAAGCCACGAAACAAGCACATGGCGCTCTGCATGCAGATCGGCAAGGCTGGCTCGTGCCGAGGCGAGCAGATCGCCCAAGATCGCGTCGACTTCGACGAGCTGGCGGTCCACATCGTCAAGGGCAGAGAGCGCGCGCTGAGCCGTGGCTACGCGCGGTTCGGCGTCGATCTGCTCGCGCGCGATCTCGGCGGCAACGCGCGCACGGCCAAGCGGTGATCTTAGCTCGTGACTGATGGCGGCAAGCAGTTCGCGTTGCTCGACAACGACGCGCGCGATGCGATCGGCCATGGTGTCGAAGGCGCTACCAACGTCGCGCACTTCTTCGGCGACCCAGCGGCGAGGCATGGTATCGATGCCTGTGCGTGCTCGGAGATCGCCGGCGCCGAAGCGTGTTGCTGTTTGCGCGAGGTGCTCGAGCGGGCGAGCAAGTCGCTTCGACACACGCCGCGCTGCCGTCCCGAGCACGAGCACGGCCACGCCAAGAGCCACGAACACGCGCCAGAGTCGAGCAGGGCGAGCGAACCGGTGCTGCGTGTGCCGTGGGGCGACGTGCGCGGGCACTTCGCTTGGTTCGGTGTTCGTGAGCACGGTGACGACTGCGCTTGCAGCAATGGCGAGAACGATGGCACCCAAAAACCAAACGAACAGGCGCGCTTGCAGGCTTCGAAAGTGGCGCCAGCGCCTTTTCCCGTGCGTGGCGTGCGGAATGCGCAGAGGCGAAGTCACGTGGGCCTTAGCCTACAAAGCTTCGGGCGCTCTATTCGCAAGCACGTAGCCTGCGCCGCGCACAGTTTTGATGAGGTGTGGATCTTTCGGGTCGTCTTCGAGCTTCTGGCGAAGGCGACTGATGTGGACGTCGAGCGAGCGATCCACCGACGGATCGTAATGCGCTGGCTTGTCTTTCGTATGGACTGGCTCGCGCGCCAAGGTGGCGAGCTCTTCGCGCGTCACGACTTCGCCCGCGCGCCGTGCAAGCGAGACGAGGATGCGGAATTCAAACGATGTAAGTAGGACTCGGGTTCCGAGCCGATGCACCGTTCGCGCGCCAACGTCGATGTTGAGCGGTCCAATCGTGAGGCGCTCGGGCCCAGCATGTGCAGCACGCACAGATGACGACGTTGCGTTTGCAAAGGAAACAGGGCGTGCGCGCCTTAGCACGGCTCGTATGCGTGCAAGCAGCTCGCGCGGGTTGAAGGGCTTCGGCACGTAATCGTCGGCGCCGATCTCGAGCCCGACAATGCGGTCGGCGTCGTCGCCGCGTGCTGTGAGCATGACAACGGGAACGCCCGCCACGGTGGAAGCGCGGATCTGACGGCACACCTCGAACCCATCTTTGCCAGGTAGCATGACATCGAGCAGGACAACGTCGAAGGTCTCGCGATCGAGCACAGCGAGCGCCGCCGCGCCGTTTTCGACGTGGGAGATCGTGACCTCGTGCGAGCCCATGTAATCGGAGAGCAAACGCGCCAGATCGAGGTCGTCATCAACGAGAAGCGCGTGAATCATGCATACTTTATCGGAAAATACAGGTTATCAGGCTACTGAGCTAGTCCCATTGCCACAGCGCGTTTCGGGGGTAGTGGTCTGGTGACACAATTTCAAAAATTCGTGCTACAGCACGCGCACGCATGCTGGCTGCGCTCACAGCATATGTTCTTGGTTTCGTGGGTGGCCTTCGCCATGCCCTCGAGCCTGACCACCTCGCAGCCGTCTCAACGCTCGTGGCCGGTCAGAAAAGCACACGCACAACCGTTCGCTATGCCGCTGCTTGGGGCGCAGGCCACGCCGTAATGCTCATTGCGGTGGGCGGCACACTCGCACTTTTTCGCACCGAACTTCCCAAGTTCGCAAGCGATATGTTCGAGCTCGTTGTGGCCATGGCGCTCGTTGCTCTTGGTATCCGCGGTTTTTTTCAGGTCGGCCAGATCAGCGCGCTCAGCGCGAAGGTTGCGCATCGCCATGCTGGTGACGACGACTACGCGCATGTTCACGGTGCGCGTCAACTTGAAAGCGGTCGCGATCGGTTACCATTTGCTATTGGCCTGATCCACGGCCTGGCGGGCAGCGGCGCGGCGGCTGCTCTTGTAGCGGCGCGAACGCCATCGGCCGCATTCGCGCTGACGTTCATTGCTGTCTTTGCGGTTGGCGCTGCTGCTGGCATGTCGGCGCTTGCAGGGCTTTTGGGCTGGCCGCTTGCTCGCGCCATGCGTTCCACGCGTGCGCTGCCGGTTCTCGTTGGTTTGAGCGCTTCGGTCTCGCTTGGCATCGGGCTTTGGTGGGCGTGGACCAACATCGCCCATCTTGTCGCTTGATTAAGACCGCTTTCAAGTTGACGCGAGATCGAGGCGGGGCCGAGGAGCGGACCGGAACAGCCTGCTTCGGCTTTGAGGACCGCACCGCAGGCCCTAACGAAGAGATCGCGTCAAATCGAAAGCGGTCAGACGGCGACGCGGAAAAGCTGCTGGCCCATGAGCAGCACGTCGCCTGGCGTGATTTCGGTTTCGTCGCGGAGACGGAAGAACGAGCCGTTCGAGCTGCCAAGATCGGTCAGCATGAGCCGACCATTGTCCCACGACAGGCGGCAGTGCAGGCCCGAGACATAGCCGTCTTCCGGGAAAAGCACGTCGCCGCGCTCGCGACCAAGGTGCACGCCGGTGTCTGGGATTGGGAACGCGTTGCCTGTCACATCGCGCCCTATAACCAGCGCAATGCGGCCGATATAGCCTTTTGAAGGCGAGCCGAGTCGCTCGACACCGTCGGGTGAAGGCAACCGCGGCGTAAGCGCTTCGTACTTGATGATTTCCTGGCCAATGCGGAAAACATCCTCAGGTTTGAGCTCGACGGGCATGTCGCGAACGAGCTTCTTGTAGATGCCGTTGAGCGAGCCTTCGTCTTTGATTGTCAGGCGGTGTGCGGTTTGCTTGAACGTGGCGTGGCGCGGGGACAGATAGCTGTCGCCGGCGAAGATTGCGCCGGTCTCGCGGCCGACAGTCATCGTGGCGGTTGGCAGCGCATACGTGCCAGCTTCGGTTCCGTCGGCGCGAAGCGCTGTGAGAACAATCGACCCAGGACCACTTGGCGCCATGGCAGGCGCCACGGCAGCAGGGTACGCCGGAGGCCTTACTGTTTCCTGCCCAAGGCGCAAGCCGCACGAGGCACAAAACAGATTTGCCGTCGTGTTCATGCGACCGCACTGCGGGCAGTTGAACGACGACAACGGCGCCGTGCCAAGTGGTGTGGGCCCCGCGACCAAGTTTGGGGTCGGTGCTGTGGCGTGGACCGCGAGGCCTGGTGTACCGATCGCTTGCGTACCATGGGGTGGCGAGGGTGGCGATTGCGGCACGAAAGGCTTCGGAGCAACTTCGCGCGGCAGCTCGGCGCCACATCCCAAGCAGAATTTATAGTGGTCTTGATTGTCCTTGCTGCACTTTGGACACGTGATCACAACGAGCCTCCGGAGACGAGTCCGCTCCGCATGGGGACCGGAAACGAAGCACGGCGAGTATCTTGCATTGGGTCGATCTGGGTCAAGCTTGGTGGGTTTTTGGGTCGCCGGGTTGCTGATCGGTCTCTTTTTTCTGCAGCTTCTGCAGCTCGCCCTTTTCGCTTGCGCTTGCTTCACGCGCCGCGGAGCCTAGTGGATCGAGCTCTCGAAGGTACTTGGTAACCCGCTTTTCCCGAGCCTGCTGCAAGGCCAAAAGGGCACTTCCTTTGACCTGAATTTTGAGGTTGCGCGCACGCGTTACGGTCAGGATGGCCGTATCGACGTCGTGGATTTCTCCAAGCCTTTTTTGAAAAACCGTTGATGGTTCCAAAAGGGCGCGCGCATCGAGCGGCAGTGCCTCCGCAAGCAGCTCGATTGCGTAGCGTAGTTCTTTGTAGGCGATGCGCAGTTCATGCAGGCCGACTACGTCGGTGATTTCGACGTCCCTTCGCTTTTCGACGTTGCGGCGGGCTTTTTCGACTGCGCGCCGCGAAAACCTCGAAAGGTCCATATCGAGCTTGGGATCCACATGAAAAACGAGCATGGCTTTGAGTAGGAGTCGTGCGCGATAGAGCTCGCCGTGTTCAATGTGCGTGACAACCGCATGGCGTAGATTTTTCTCGCGCGCGCTTCGGGCTTTCACCCAGCGCGAAAACGATGGATCGTCGGTTGCTTCGGCGAGGGTTTGTTCGAGCACTTCCTCGTCGCGCAGCTCGCCGGTAGCGCGCATGACCGTGGCGAACGCATGCCGAACCACGTCGGAGTGCCATCGACCGAAAAGCGAGCGAGTCATCTTGAGCATGGTTCGGAGCCGACGGATTGCCACGCGCAAGTCGTGAATGGCCTCGTCGTCAGCGTGATCTCGGACGCGTGGAGTGGCCTCGGCGACTGCGGCGTCGAGCTCGCAGAACTTTTCTATGGCGTACGCGCTGGCGAGCGGAAGTCCGTGGCTCATGCTCGCTCTTGTCCCGTTTGTCGCGCGAGGCGATGCACGCGCACCATGGTGACGGGCTTACTGCCTCGGGCTTTGTAGAACGTGCGCTCAATCGCGAGCCGAGCGTGTTCGGCCATGGTCTCGTCGCTTGCGTCGGCATACAAATCCAAAATGGCGCGCCGAACCGCGTCTTTGGCTTGGTCGATTTCACGCCCGAACCGCACTTCGTCCACAACCCCGCGGGTGACGAGGTCGACGGCGTGCACTGAACCGGCATGGTCGACAACCACGAAGCACATCGCAACGCCACGCTCCGCCAATTGAGAGCGCGAGGTCAAAGTTTCGGGCCCAAGCTCACGTCCCGCGTAAACGTAAACGCGGCCTGCCCGAACCTTTTTGCTAATTGTGATGCCGGCGTTGGTAATTTCGGCCACGGTACCATTTTCGATCGCTAGAACGTTTGGAACGCCAACTTCGCGGGCGAGCGCGGCGTGGCGTGTAAGGTGATGAATGGTACCATGCACGGGCAAAAAGCTTGTTGGGCGCACCAGCTCGATCATTCGGCGCTGCTCCGATCTTGGTGCGTGACCGCTTACGTGAACACCTGGGTCGGTGAGTTGCGAACGCACATCGCAGCCTCGTCGTAGCAGTCGATCGATGGTTGCCTGCACCTCCGGCTCGTTGCCGGGGATTGTTCGGGCCGAGACGATGACGCGATCGCCCGGGCCTACGTCCATCGTGGAATGCTCGCCGCGTGCAAGGCGTGCAAGGGCTGCGCGCGGTTCGCCTTGTGAGCCGGTGGCGATCCCAAGCACTTTGCTGCGCGGCAGCTCGCGCGCCAAGTCATCCGGCCAGAGGAGATCGTCGGGCCATGGCAAGTAGCCAGTGCGGCGCGCCACACGGGTGTGTGTACCAACACCACGGCCGAGGAGAACAATCTTCCTGCTGCAGCGCCGGGCAATGTCGCCAAGCATTCGGAGCCGATGCACGTTCGACGCAAACATGGCGACGACAACCGCGCCTTGGGTGCTTGCAATGAGGTCTTGCAGCGTGTCGCCCACGCTAATCTCGCTGCCCACTGGACCGCTGACGTCGATGTTGGTCGAGTCGCTCATCAAGAGCATGACCCCGCGATCGCGGAGCTCGGCAAGCCGTGCTTCATCGAAGTGTTCGCCGTCCGTTGGCGCGGCGTCAATCTTGAAATCGCCTGAGTGCACCAAGGTGCCGGCGCCCGTTTCGATGGCGAGTGCAGTGGCATCGGCAATGGAGTGCGTGACGCGGATTGGTTCGACGCGGAACGAGCCGGCCTCGAAGACTTCGCGCGGGCGAGTGGGAAAGATGCGCGCGTGGGCAAGCACTGCGTGCTCACGTAGCCGCTCTTCAATGAGGCCGATGGCGTACGGCGGCGCCCAAATTGGCACATCGTAGCGATTCAGAAGATAGGGCAGCGCGCCGATGTGGTCTTCGTGGCCGTGCGTGATGACCACGGCCGCGATGTGCGTACCGAACCCATCGAGCGGCGTAAAATCAGGATGCACGACGTCGATGCCGAGCCCACGGCTATCGAACATGACGCCGCAATCGATGAGCAGCACTTCCCCGCGCTGCTCGATCGCCATGCAATTCATGCCGACCTCGCCGAGGCCGCCGAGAGGGAGAACGCGCAGCACGGTATGGCTTTAGCATGACATGGGGCGGATCCGAGCTGGGCACGGGTGATGGCGGCCATGGCATGCGGCACGCGGCGACCATGCTATGAGGGCTTCCTATGTCGGTTTCGGAGCCTCGCAACTTAGGCAGGCTTGAAACAAAGCGCTTTCTTATCGTTACGGGCAAGGGCGGCGTCGGCAAAACCACGGTGTGCGCGGCCTCGGCTCTGGCGCTCGCCCACAAAGGCAAACGTGTGCTCGTTTGCATGTGCAATGCGAAAGAGCGCTTGTCGACCATGCTTGGGTCCGGTCCCATTGGTGCAACCGTCGCCTCGGTTGCGCCAAACGTGTGGGCCGTCAATATGGATCCGGAAAGCGCGCTACACGAATACGGCACCATGGCCTTGCGCTCCGAGACGCTTTATAAGCTGCTTTTCGGCAACAAATACGTGCGCGCGTTTTTCCGCGCCGTGCCCGGCATGCAAGAATGGACGATGCTCGGCAAGGCATGGTGGCACACCACCGAAATGTGCCCTGACGAGAGCCCAGTTTACGACGTTGTCATTCTCGACGCACCGGCAACAGGGCACGGCCTCGATATGCTCCGTGTGCCGAAGGTGATTCTCGACGTGGTTCCGCCGGGCATTCTGCGTCGCGACGCCGAGCGCGCGTGGCAGCTCTTTCGAGATCCTGAATGTTGCGCGGTCATTCTTGTCACGCTTCCCGAGGAAATGCCGACGTCGGAGACCATCGAGCTTGCACACGCGATCCACGTGGAGCTCGAGTTGCCCATTGGCAAAGTGGTCGTCAACGGCATTTTGCCTCCGCTCTTTTCAAAAGACGAGCGAAAGGCCCTCGAAAACGCCGGCGCACCTGCCCGCCAGATCTTACCCTCCGACGTCGCTTTCGCGGCCGCGCGCACCCGCGCGATTCGCGAACGCCTGCAAGCCGAAAGTCTCGCGCGCCTGTCTGCCGAGCTGCCCATCTCGCCGTCGTTTCTTCCCCAGTTATTCGAAGACGCCGCGACGCCGGAAGCCATACGCAAGCTTGCCAACCGTCTCTTCTGACCTTTCACACGGTATTGATTGACGGCGCACGCCTTCAGGATATCTCTCGCGACGTGTCGTTTGACTATTCGTTCCCGCGGCCCTCGGTAACGTGCGATGTCGTCGTGTTCACCATACGCTACGACGACCTTGCCGTGCTTTTGATCCGCCGAAAAAAAGATCCCTTTCGCGGCAGCTGGGCGTTGCCCGGTGGCTTCGTCAACGAGAACGAGGCGCTCGACCGTGCTGCCGCGCGCGAGCTCTACGAAGAGACTGGCGTGAGCGGAGTGAAGCTTGACCAAATCTCGGCGTTTGGCGATCCGGGGCGCGATCCACGGGGCCATACGGTGACGGTCGCCTGGATGACATACCTCGTTGCCGAGGTGGGCATCGTGGCTGGCGACGACGCCGAGCGAGCCGAGTGGTATCCTCTGCGTTCGCTCGGCATCGAGCAAATCCCACAGCTTGCCGCCAAGCCAGCCTCTGCGTCGGGCAGGGGCTCTGGGCGCGCCACCGGCAACAAAGGCCGCGTTCGTCTCGCCTTCGATCACGAAAGAATCATTGTGGCGGCCTATCGCCGGCTCTGTCAGAACCTCGATCCTTTGCTGCGTGACGTCGCCTTCGATCTCATGCCGCCGCGTTTCACGCTTGCTGAATTTCGGCAAACTTTCGAGATCGTTTTTGGCCGTCCGCTCACGGCGCCGTCGGTACGCAGAAACCTCGTCGACCGCGGGCTCGTCGTTCCTGCAACGCACAAGCCGGCCGCAAGGCCGTCGAGGCAGCTCTATCGCTGGCACCGCCGTTGAGGGGGCACCCACAAGGGGTGCCCCGACGAATGTGCATTGGTTTGGTTGTAGGGGCGCGATTCATCGCGCCCTCGGTATCGGCCAATGGTATGGATTCCAAAATACCGCGGTCGGGCGCCATGAATGGCGCCCCTACGAATATGCGGTTTTGTCAATTCTCAATTCGTAGGGGCGTATGGCCATACGCCCCTACATGGCTTTATTTGAGATTCTCGCTCGCAAAGTCCCAATTCACGAGATTCGTTAGGAACGTTTCGATGTATTTGGGCCGGAGATTTCGGTGGTCAATGTAATATGCGTGTTCCCATACGTCGATCGTGAGCAATGCTTTTTTGCCGTGCTTCATGGGCAAATCAGCATTCGCCGTTTTCATGATCGAGAGCTTGCCACCGTCGAGGGCAAGCCATGCCCAGCCTGAACCAAACTGCGTGGCCGCCGCATTCGAGAATTCCTCCTTGAATTTGTCGAAGGAGCCAAAGTCTCGTGTGATGGCCGCCGCGAGATTGCCTGTTGGCTGTCCGCCGCCTTTGGGCTTCATGCAATTCCAAAAGAATGTGTGATTCCATATTTGCGCGGCGTTATTGAAAATACCACCCTCGGCAACTTTGATGATGCCCTCGAGGCTTTGGTTCGCCTCAGGCTTGCCCTCGAGCAGCTTATTGAGGTTGTTCACGTAGGCCGCGTGGTGTTTGCCGTGGTGGTATTCGAGCGTTTCGGCCGACATGTACGGGGCAAGGGCGTCTTTCGCGTACGGCAGGTTCGGAAGCGTGAATGCCATGGTTTCGATCTCCTTGTTAACTTGAAAGCGGTCTTGCGTGGAATTCAAGCGACCATAGGCGCCTGCCGCGAAGTTGAAAAGAGGCACGAGTGATGCGCGAGCCGCGGCAGCTTGGTGCCGATCGATTGCCGCGATTGGCATTCGTTCCCGTCAGGCTCTAACCGAACAAGTCTTTCAACTTGTCCATGAAAGACTTCTGCTGCGGGGTGACGTCTTCGCCAAGCTCCTTCGCGAGCTCCGCGAGCAGCTCGCGCTGACGATCGGTGAGTGACGTTGGCACGTCGATGTTGACATCGACGCGCTGATCCCCGCGGCCAATGCCAGCGCGCCTCGGCATACCCTTGCCTTTGATGCGCAGTGTCGTGCCGGGTTGCGTTCCGGCCGGCACGCGCAGCTTGCCCTTGCCATCGAGTGTAGGAACACTGATTTCGGCGCCGAGCGCAGCTTGCGTAAAGGTGATAGGGATGGTGCAAGCAACGTCGTCGCCATGCCGGCGAAAGAGCGGATGCGGCGCAACGTGGATCTCGAGCTCGAGATCGCCTGCGGGGCGGTCGGCACGAGGGCAATTGCCCGCCCCGCTGACAACGCGGGTGGCGCCATGCTCAACGCCTGCGGGGATGGTCACTTCGATCCGATTCTGGCTGGTGATGAGCCCGGTGCCATGGCACCGATCGCATGCCTGGGCGATCACCGTGCCGCGACCTTTGCAATGCTGGCAGGTGCGCTCGACCGCAATGGGAAAAATGCCTTGCTGCATCCGGACGCGTCCGCGCCCGTTGCACGAGCTGCACGTGTCGGGCACAAACCCCGGCGCCGACCCCGAACCATGGCAGTTGCCACATGCAACGACGCGGTCGTAGCGCATGGTTTTCGTCACACCGAATGCTGCTTCTTCGAAGGAGATTTCGAGCTCGCGTTTCAGAGCGCCTTTGTCACCGCGTCCAACGCCGAAAACACCGAGCAGATCACCAAGGATTCCGTCGATGGCAATGTCGCTGAAGTCAACGACGCCACCGGCGAAGGGACCGCCGCTCGCAAAGGGCGACCCTGGTTCTTCCGCGCGGTGCCCGAAGCGGTCGTACATTGCGCGCCGTTGGGGATCGCCAAGCACTTGGTAGGCTGCATTCAACTCTTTGAAGCGAGCGGCAGCCTTTGGATCGTCCGGGTTCTTGTCGGGATGATGAGTGGCCGCTTGCTTGCGGAACGCGGTCTTGATTTCTTCCTGGGTTGCCGTGCGAGCAATGCCGAGGACTTCATAGTGGTCGCGAGGCGACATCGGCTTCTTCACGTAGCACGCGGGCGCCGGCGGTGGCAGTCCCGACAATAGAATTGCATGCTACAAGGTCTTTGCTCTTTCTCGTTCTTGCCAAACTCCGCGATGGGCACTCACCTAGCATCGATCGCAGCGTTCGCATTCACGTCGGCATTGGCGCTCGGCTGTCCGTCATCGTCGATCTCGACGATGGCGGACACGGCGGACGCAACGGCGAGTCCGCAAGCGAGTGCAATGCCCGCACCCCTCGCCAACGTCACCACCTCACCGAGCGCCACACCGGCGATCGCCATGCCCGAGGGCGGCCCGCTTCCCATACCGATGCGAAGCGATGTTCCTCTGCCGCCCGACACGCCACCGCACGACGTGCGCGACATGGCTACGGGCTACGCCCTTTCAGCGGTCTTTCGGCAGGGCGAGCTCATTGGGCCGCCGCGCGCTCCGGAGGTCAATGCATTGGGCATCGATGCCGCGCGCCGGAAGACCGAGCTTCGCCTCGCCATCGATCTCGGCATCTCGCGCATGCGCATGGTGCTTGTCGGTCAAGGCTTCGTTCTGCCGTCGGACACCGAAATCCGTGCGCGATCGGATAGGTTCGGTCACATCGTTGTGTGGCCCGACGCAACGTACAGGCCGTTTGGACCTGGAGCCTTGCGAGCGCTGCTTGGCGAGCGACGGTTCGATGTGGCGCCGCTCACGTCGGCAGACGTTGTCTCGAAAGGTGAGGGCAGCAAACGAATCGGCATTCGCGTGCGGAGGGTCGAAGTAACAACACGCGCGGCGCGCGCGCTTTTCGAAATCGGTCATCTTCCAGATCTTGGCGACAGCGGTATTTTGCTTTGCCGTACGCTGCTCGATCTCGTCAATGCACCGCCGACCACGCCGATGTGCGGTCTCGACGAGTTGCCAATGCGTGCCGAGCTCCGGTGGGCGAACCAGGGCTCGTTCGGCTTTGAGTTGACTCAGGTGTTGAAGAAGAACGACATCGCAACTGCTACGCTTCTCGTTCCACCGCCTACGGCTGTGTTCGCCGAGACCCCCATTGGCGGTGCAAACGTTAAGACGACCCAGATCGAGCTCGGCCCGCAAGAGCTCGCGGCGTTCCGCACACTGCCCGTCGATGTCCCCATTGCGGCTGGCCAGGCATCGGAAGGGCTCACAATCATCAATGCGACCGATGAACTTCGCATCGTATCGATCGACGGCGTGACCGTGGCGTGGGCAGCACCGGGCGCGCGCGATGTCGTTGTCGGCCTTCCTCATGGTCGTTACAATGTTCAGTGGCGCACGTTCCTCGGAGATATGCTAGCGCCATCGTCGCTCGTCGTTGTGCCGGGAACTTCCCAAATCGGCGGTGTCGACGGTGGAAAGTAGCCGTCCTAGCAGTCATGCTTGTTTATGTCTTACTCATGCAGAACGTGTAGGCCTTCACGTAAATCAATGCATATGCTTGACGATTCCTTCGCAGTTCCGGTCATCGAGGAGTATGGTTGTGAACCATGTGGCATGCTAACACATGCAGAATGCATATTTCTTGATGTGGGAGCGCCATCGTGATTTCGCTTGATGAATCGGCGCGCCTTAGCGCTGCGCGCGTGGGGTCGGTGCTCAAGAACAAGTGGGTGCTCAACGCGCTCATTGGTGTGGGGGGTATGGCTGCCGTTTATTCGGCAACGCATCGCAATGGCAGCCGAGCGGCCGTCAAAATTTTGCATCCCGAGCTTGCAGGCAACGCGGCCGTTCGCGCCCGCTTCCAGCGCGAGGGGTATGCAGCCAACGCGATTGAGCATCCTGGCGTCGTGCGCGTGCTCGACGATGACGTTACTGAAGACGGTCTCGCCTTTCTCGTGATGGATCTGCTCGAAGGCGAAACGCTCGAGCGACGGGCGCTTTCTTTGGGCGGCCGGCTTGGTGCAAGCGAGGTTCTCGAGCACACCGACGCAGTTCTCGACATTCTTGCCGCCGCGCACGATCGCAACGTGATTCATCGCGATCTCAAGCCCGACAATCTATTTCTGACCCGCGACGGGGTTATGAAGGTGCTCGATTTTGGGCTTGCAAGTGTCGACGAAAAGCTCTCATCGTCAATCCGCACGACTCGGGTTGGCTGGTCCATGGGCACACCGGGCTACATGTCGCCCGAGCAAGCACGTGGTGATTGGGCCGCCGTCGACGCGCGCAGCGATTTGTGGGCCCTTGGTGCGTCCATGTTCTCGCTGCTGTCGGGTCGCATCGTGCACGACTCGGAAAACCCTCAAGAAAGTGTTGTGCGTGCGGCTACACGCCCCGCACCTTCGCTTGCGACGGTTGCGCCTGCGCTCCCGTCGTCACTTACGCGGCTGGTCGATCGCGCGCTTGCGTTTGACCCGCGCGAGCGCTTTCAATCCGCGGCGAGCATGCGCGTTGCACTTCGTCATGTTCGCGACGACTTTGCACCACGGGTATCGTCACGTGTAGGCTCTCGTGTTGTCACCATTCCGGAGGTTGCCTTGTCCACTGCGCCACCGACCCGCAACACCGCCATGGAAATGATTAGTCCGGTCGAGATAGCTCCCGACACATTTTGGGTCGGCAAGCGCGACCCCAAGGCGATTTTTCACTCAAACCCATACTTGCGGATCTTCCGCGGGCAAGGGCCCGACGGTCGTCCTGTGCAGTTCAACTTGCTCGCCGATCCAGGGTCGAGTTCCGATTTCGCTGTGGTCTCGGCGAAAGTCTCGTCGTTGATCGGCTCGCTCGACAAGCTGTCGGCTCTGCACATCAACCATCAAGATCCCGACGTTGGTTCTTCGGCGTTCGTGATTTCGATGCGCTTCGCACCGAGGGCGCTGATTCTCTCGTCCGAGGCCACGTGGCGGCTCATCGTGCACTTCAACCTTCCGCGCGAGCGCTATGTCGATCTCGATAAGTTTGCGCAGGGCTTCAAGCTGCCAACGGGGCACACGATGATTCCGGTGCCGACTCCGTTCTGTCACTTCCGCGGCTCGACCATGCTTTACGATCACGCCACGCGCGTCCTGTTTTCGGGCGATCTTTTTGGCGGCGTGACCACTGAGGGTGTCGAAGGCTTGTGGGCCGACGAGTCCGACTGGCCAGGCATGCGAGCGTTTCACCAGATGTACATGCCCACGCAACGGGCTCTCGCCAATGCCGTGAGCGCAATCCGAAAGTTGGATCCACCGGTCGAAATCATTGCGCCTCAACACGGGCGAGTCATCCGCGGCGGCCTTGTCGACACCTTCCTCGACCGGCTCGAGCACTTGCCTGTCGGCCTCGACGTCATGGAAGACGCCGAGCAGGGCGTTGACATGCTCGTGGCTTGGAACAGCGTTTTGCATCGGGTGGTGAACACGGCAAACATGATCTTCGGCGAAGACGTCGAGCCTCGCTTGCTTGCTTACCAGCCGCTTCATGAAACGCTCGTTGTCGAAGACGACGAGCTCACAGTGACGTCACTTGCGCGGTGGACTGTTGGCGTTGTCGTTGCCGTTCTCACCACGGGGCAGAAGCCTTCCATTGCGAATCCAATCAAGCTCGAAGCCATTCTTGCGTGCGAAGAGCTCGATTTGCCGTCGCCCGAGTTGCGCATCGAGGACGCCGAAGCCTCCGCGGAGGATGCGGCACCCATTGCAACGACCTAAAGGATGATGAAGGCCTGCTGACCGCTTTCGTAGGGGCCGCGATTCATCGCGCCCTCGGTATCGGCCGCCGCGGTCGGGCGCCATGAATGGCGCCCCTACGAATGTGCGTTTTGATGCGTTTTGATGGCGGTTGCGTGAGGGGCGTATGGCCATACGCCCCTACGAATGTGCGTTGTGTTGATTGTAGGGGCGCAGCATGCTGCGCCCTCACTCATAATCGTCGGACGTGAAGCTCACGTCTCCAAGCCCGGTTTGTTCGGCTTTGGCGCGGAGTGTTGAGACGATGACCGCAACGACGTCGAAGCGCGTCGTGGGTAGGTAGTACTCGTCTTCGCTCTCGAGCGGCATGATCGACAGGCGCGCTTCGATAACTTCGCTGTCGCCCGGGTCGAGCGCGAAGTGCGCGTGCCACCCGTCTTGTTCTTCTTGCGTGAGAGCTTCGCGCGCTACGCCGATTGGGTTGAACGAGAGGTACACATTCGTGAAATAGAGCCGATACGACTCATACGATTCGCTAACGTTCCACTCGGCGCCGAACTCGCGGCGCATGACTTCGCCAAGGTAAGCGCCAATGGCCGGGGCCACGAGATCGATGCTTTCGGGCCGCTCGTGAACGGCTTCGCGCGCATCGCGAACATATTGGTCGACAAGGCTCAACGTATCGGGTGTGCCATCCAGGGCGACCTTGTATTTGCTTGCGACGAAACGCATGCATGCTGCACATAGCTCGGCGATCGCGCTTGGTGGCGGGGGGATCGTCGGTAGGGTCGTTTGGGGCTCGGCTGTCACGTGAGGCTTAATACCAGGGTTTCGAAGGCAATGAGCGCAAACCCCTTTCGTCAGAACGAGAGGCCGCGTAACCTATGGAGATCCATGCGACTTGGTGTTTTCAGCGATATCCATGCGAATTTCGAGGCCCTTTCGGCAGCGCTCGAGGCGTATCGGAGGGAAAACATCGACGTTTACTACTGCCTCGGAGACACCGTGGGCTACGGCGGTTCGCCAAACGAGTGCGCCGATCTGGTGCGCGACTTTGCCCAAGTCACCATCCTTGGCAACCACGACGCTGCCGTGTCAGGGCGTATGGACTATTCCTATTATTATGAGGCGGCGCGCCATGCGCTCGATGTGCACGCCGCCATGGTCTCTGCCGAGAACATGCAGTGGCTGAAAGGCTTGCCCTATCAGCACAAACTCGACGAGGCGGACGTGCTGTTCTGCCACGGATCCCCCGTTCGCCTCGAAGAGTTCGAGTACATCTTCGCCCCCGAGCAAGCGCGCGAGTGCGTGCCGCTTTGGGACAAGCTTGGGCACATTACGTTTATTGGGCACTCACACCTCTGCAAGGTATTTGCGCTTACCCGCTCGAGCGTTGAAGAGTTGCCCGCGGTCGATTTCGAACTTGCACCCGATAAGAAATACATCGTGTCGGTTGGGTCGGTGGGGCAGCCGCGCGACTTTGACAACCGCGCGAGCTTTACAGTGTTCGATTCGGTGGCAAAGCGTTTCGAATTCAAGCGAATCGAATACGATATTGAGCTTGCGGCCGACAAAGTCCTTCGCGCCCGGCTCGAGCGCAATTTTGCCCATCGCCTGTTCATTGGCGTCTGACTTGTCCGCGTAGGGCATATGGCCATACGCCCCTACGAATGCGTGGTTGTAGGGGCGCGATTCATCGCGCCCTCGGTATCGCCTACGGTCGGGCGCCATTCATGGCGCCCCTACGTGGCTTACCGGATTGAGCAATGAATCTCGTGCGTTGTGATTGCGATGATGTCGCCGTCGGTGATGGCATGGCGCGAGACGCGTTCGCCGCTGAGCGTGACGCCGTTGGTGGAGCCGAGATCGACGAGGAACCAGGACGCGCCGTCGCGTTCGATGGCAGCGTGCTGACGCGACACGTTCGCGTCGGGAAGGCGCAGATCGGCGTTGGCCTTTGAGCGGCCGAGGACGAAGCGATCTTTGTCAACCTCGTAAGTTTGCCCGCGGTGAGTGAGCACGAGGCGAGTGGCTCGCGGAACGGCGCGCGGCGCCGGAACCGGGGTTATCGCACGATGAGGCGCTGACGCTGACGTAGCTGGTACGCCTGGCGTGGGAGTGCTTGTAGGTGTTGTTGTCTTGCGCGGTGGCGGAGCCACAACTGGTGGTCGCCTTGGCGGCGGCGGCACTGGCCGCGTGGTATGCGCGATCGGCGGCAACGGGGTGCGTGTGGGTGGGCTGGGGGGGCCGACAGAACTGGGGTTTTGTGCCGGCAGGCGCGGACGCTGCGGCGGCGAAGGTGCCGTTTTCGCTTCCTTCACGTCTGCCTCATTGGCCTCGTCTGCCTCGTTTGGCGCAGGCTCGTCGCTTGTTGGCTTGCGCGTCTTCGCGTATGCGATCATTGCTTTTTCGATCACGTCGTCCATTGGGATGCCAAGCTCGCTTGCCGTGCTTTCGAGCGTGACCCAAAGGTGCTCGCGGCACAGGAAAGTACGGGGGCTGCGTGGTCCGTTCGTCATCCTGGACGCAGTCATTCTAATACACACGGCGAGCCAGGACTGCCCGATCTCGTCTCATGCAAAAGTCATTTGAGTGCACGATATGCGGATATGTGTCGCAATGCCGACCAACGTTGCTCTAGTTGCACACATCGGTTGAACTGAACAAAAAATCAGTATAAAGTCGCTTTGTAAATACTGCTAGCGCCCCTTGGTCTCAGCTTGTCTCAGTCCGAATTGCCTGGAGCCATCAAAATGGACGACAAAACACGCCAGAAGTCGCTCGATCTCACCCTTGCCGGCATCGAAAAAGAATTTGGCAAGGGTGCCATCATGCGCCTCAAAGAAGGTGCATCGCTCGCCGATGACATTCAGGTTGTCTCGTCTGGCTCCATTGGTCTCGACATAGCGCTCGGCATTGGTGGCTATCCGAAGGGCCGCATCATCGAGATTTTTGGCCCCGAGTCGAGTGGCAAAACCACGCTTACACTCCACGCCATTGCGGAGGTGCAGAAAGCGGGTGGCGTTGCGGCGTTCATCGATGCCGAGCACGCACTCGATCCTGCCTACGCGCGCAAGCTCGGGGTGAAAACTGACGAAATGCTTGTCGCGCAGCCAGACTACGGCGAGCAGGCACTTGAAATCGCCGACATGCTTGTCCGATCGAATGCCGTCGACATCATTGTTATCGACTCCGTTGCGGCGCTGGTCCCAAAAGCAGAAATCGAGGGCGACATGGGCGACAGCCACGTCGGCCTTCAGGCTCGGCTCATGAGCCAGGCGTTGCGCAAGCTTACGGGCACTGTAGCCCGTTCGAACTGCCTGCTCGTTTTCATCAACCAAATCCGCATGAAAATAGGCGTTATATTCGGTTCGCCAGAAACCACGACGGGCGGCAATGCACTCAAGTTTTACGCCTCGCAGCGTCTCGACATCCGCCGCATTGGTCAAATCAAAGAAAAAGAAACGACATCGAGCGACAAGAAAGAAGCCGTATCAATCGGCAATCGCACACGCGTGCGAGTGGTGAAAAATAAGCTTGCGCCACCCTTTCGTGAGGTCGAATTCGACATCCTTTTTGGACAGGGCATTAGCCGCTCGGGCGACATCGTCGATCTTGCAACCGATCTTGGCATTATCGAAAAAAGCGGCGCGTGGTTCTCTTATGGCAGTGACCGCATTGGTCAAGGGCGTGAGAACGCGAAGTCCTACATTGAGCAGCATCCTCAATTGATGGACAAGCTCGAAGCGCAAATCCTTGCAAGGCACAACATCAAGCGTGGTTCTACGGCGGCTTCGGCGACGCCAGCAGTGTCGGCAGCAAACGCGCCCAACACAAACGCGACAGCCAAGGCCGAGGCAAAGCCGTCCGAGCTTGCGCCCGACGGCAAGCCAGTTGTCCGCATCCCGTCAGGGAAAAACGGCGCAGCGCCGTCGAAGGAAGAGGAACCAAAGCGAGCAGCAATCAAGAACTGAGGAGAGCATGTTTACCAGCCGTCGCGAGCGACGTGAGGCCAAGGCAGGCCCGAGGAGCCCGCGTAAGCGTACGGTGTGGTACGTGCGCAGGCACCGCAGGGCCCGCCAAACGTAATCGCGCATCGCGGCGCGCAGCAGGCTGGTAAACATGCTCTGATGAAGCTTTACATCATGCGGCATGGTCCTGCCGAAGACGATTCCCCGACAGGGCGCGACGCCAATCGGGCACTAACCAAGTCAGGCCGTGCTCGCGTTCATGCCGTGGCCCAATCTCTGGTCGATCACGACGAAGCGCCGCTCGCCATTCTATCAAGCCCGCTCGTGCGGGCTTTTCAAACCGCGCAAGTCGTTTCCGCGGTGATCGAGTTTGCGGCGCGCGTCCGTGCCGAAAACAATTCGCAATCCTCTGTGGCAGCGAGCGTAACGAGTTCGGTCGAAATGTGCCCCGAGCTCGGTCCGGGTCTCGATGCCATCGGTCTCGTTTCCGATCTTGTGCGCGCTGAGAGAAAGCGCGTGATGATCGTTGGCCACGAACCCGATCTCGGCATGCTTGTCACGCGTCTTGTCGGCGAGTCGCACATCGCGCACATCGAAAGCGGCCTGCTCAAAGCCATGGTCATTGGCATCAAGCTCACCCCAACAGCCAAAGCGAGCGGCGTGGGCTTTACATCGAAGTTTCGCTTCGTTTTGCACCCCAAAACGCTCGCCTGGCTAGCTTAGCGCTACTGCCGGAATACTTCCGGCAATAGTGCTAGATGCGAAATCGTAGATGCTGCGTGCATGTCTAACTTATTGAAAATAATAATAAATTTACCATTTCTTGACAATAACTCACCCCTCCCTTACCCCCAACAGAGACACATCCATGGCTGCTCGACCCGGGGTTTCGAACATCATTGCGCCGCGATGGTCGCGCGGCAGCGCTGTGCTCGTTGGTGCTGTACCTTCAACTCGCAGCCGCGGGCATCCTGGGCTTGTCGGCACGTCTGAGTGGAGTCGTCGTGCATCATCCGGGCTAACCATGCGGGCTGCTATCCGCATCCCCGAGCGGGTGAGTGCGCAGCTCGCGCTCGTTTTCACACCGCAGTCCCCCCAGCTATTTGTCCACGAAGGGGCGCGCCAGGCGCTCGAGCGGCGGCTGAAGGCAGCGTGTCCGGGCCGCTCAGTCGTGCTTTCAATCACTGATAACCGACACTCGATCATCTCGCATTCGACGAAAGATGGCGTGCTCCATGCCCGCATTCACCACATGTTCCTCGACGCACCTTCGCGCATTGTCGAGGCGCTTGTGCGCTACGTCACGCATGGTGATCGTCAGGCAAGCTTGCTGGTTGGCGAATACATCGAAGCGAGCGGGGCCCGGCTTGCGCGGCGTCGTCCCCATGCCATCCCTCTCGTGGCCAAGGGGCAATGCCACGATCTGCGTGCAATCTTCAACGACATCAACGCGCGTTACTTCGGCGGCGCCTGCCATGCCCTCATCACGTGGGGCCGCAAAACGACCCGCAAGCGGGGCGCACCGCGCAAGGCCATTCGGCTCGGAAGCTACGGCAGCCTCGAGCGGCTCATACGCATTCACCCGGTGCTCGACAAGCCGTGGATCCCCCGGTATTTCGTTGCCTACATCGTTTATCACGAGATGCTCCACCACATGATTCTGCATTCGCGCGGCAGTGTGCGCAGCTCGAGCTCGAACATGGCGTCGGCGCGTTCGCTGCGTTCGCTCAAGCCGCGGATCGCTCGGCGTGTGCTGCACCCACCCGAGTTTCTTGAACGTGAGCGCGAGTTTCGCAACCACGATCGCGCACTTGCCTGGGAGCGTCGCCACATTGGTCGGCTTTTGCGCGCATCCTGATCCAATGCGTCGGCTGACTCAAAGACAAAGTGCGCTGGTGGTGGCGATTGCGTTCAGCATCGCGTGCAGCGGCGGCAAACCCACTGCTCAAACGCCACAAGTCGCGGGCACTTCGCCGCCGCGCAAGACTCCTACTTTACCGGAACCTGTCACCGATTACCTTATCGCCTCCATCGGCGAGCGCACAATTGGGCCTTTTTTGGCGCGAAAGTCCGATGGGGTCGCTCTCGTTGCATGGGTGACGGCAGCGGAAGGACGCAGCCGGCGCATCCTTGCGACTCTCCTTGAACCGAATGGCGAGCCGCGTGGTCCAGAAACAGTGCTTGCCAACGCAGGCATCGAAACGAACATGCTGATCGTCCGCCCGTCGCGCGGGCCGTCACCCGGGTTTGTGGTGGCGTGGACAACACTCACCGATCGAGGCGAAGCGTTGTGGGCCCTATCGGTCAGTAGCGACGGCGCGGCGCGCGGCAAGCCGGTGGAGCTCGCACGCACCAGCGACACCATCGTTTGGGTCGATGTTGTCCCGACCGATGCGGGCGCAACATGCTTATGGGCAGAAGAAACACACGCCGGCGATGCGAACGTCATGGCAGCGGCGCTCGACACCGACGGCAAAGTTCGCGGCGCGCCTGCGCGTGTTGCTCGCGGAGTTACCGGATGGCACGCCGTCGAGCTGCCTGGCGGTCTTGGGCTTTCTACGGTTTCCGCACCGCCAACGCGGACGAGCAGCTCGGGTGACCAGACGAACCACGCGGGCCACGCGGCTGACGGGCGCGGCGGTATGCTCTCGTTCGTAAGACTCGATGCCGACGCGCGCGCGGTCGGTGCGCCAGTCACGATTGCCGACAGTCCCACGGTGAGCGGCGACATGGAGGTCGTTCGCATTGGCGATCGGCTTCTGTTTGCGTGGACCTGTCGCACGACCGACGAGCCATTCGTCGCCGCAGCTTTCGTCGATGAGCATGGTGCGGTCGCTCCACTAGGCAAGATTGTTGAAGCGCGCGGGGGTGCGTCACTCGTCGGGCTTGCGTCGGGTCCTTCGGGCGCGGCTCTCATGTGGGAATCGCCAACGCGCCGCATCGCTGATTCGCGTCATGTGCATATTGCACGCATCAATGGGCGAGGGGAACTCGAGCAGCTCGACGAGCTCGAAACAAAGTCCTTGTCGCTCGAAACCCAGGGCCGAGCACCACCTGAAATCGTAGCTGCCGGCTCGGGGTTCGCGGTTCTCGCTACAGCGCGCGATTGCAACGCTACTTCGCCGGCGTGTGCCGACGCATCCTTCGTTCCAACGCTCGTTCGCATTGACGACAATGGGCGTGCCGTGCAGCGCGAGCCGCTGACGTTCGGCTCGGACCCTGCGTCCATGAGCTGGGGTGTCACGTGTGACAACGACCGTTGCCTTGCTCTTGCTGCTTCGGGAAGTGCGCCCGATGTGCGCGTTCGCGTGGCCTCGGTCCGTTCGCGCGTGAATCTGCAGCCCGAGCCCGTGCGCAAGCAAGCACACCCTCTGGACGGTCCACGCCTGGTGGATCTTACGGCGGTCGTAACCGGTGAGACGGTGGTCGACTTCGCGACGATGCGTATCGGCGATGCGACCATGATCGCAACCCTTGCGGTGCGCCCTGAAACACGCGGCGCGCATGGCGCGCAATCGGTCAAAGGTTCTCGTGGCGATCGTGACGAGGAGCGGTCGCCCACGCTCACGCTCGCAACGCGCATCCTTGACGCCGCCGGTGTCACAAGTGCGCCCGTTGTGCTGTCGCCGCGCGCGACGGCTGCGGGTGGCGTCGCGATTGCGCCGGCAGCCGGCGACGGTGGCGTCGTGGCATGGGTGGCACGCGAAAGTGGCAATTCTTCCGTGCATATTGCACGCATCGATGCGCGCGGCAAGCGCACCCGCGATGTCAAGCTCACGACAACGAAGACCGATGCAAGCAACGTGGCGATTGCGAAGGTCAGCTCGGGGTGGATTGTTGCCTGGGTTGACAGTCGCGATGGCAACGCCGAAGTGTACGCCACGAAGGTCGGTCCTAGCCTTCGTCGTATTGCGCGCGACGAGCGGATCACGAGCGCGCCCGGCGACGCAAGCGATCTCGCTATCGTTGCGCGAGGGGATCTCGTTTGGCTTGCTTGGGCGGACTCTCGCGAGAGTCCGAATCGCGGCATGGCGGACATCTACGCGTGTGCAATTCGAGCGAGCGACGCCAAGCGCGCCGTCGCCGAGCAGCGCCTTCTTGCGACAGTGGCACATTCGCGCACGCCCAAGCTCGCACTTGCTGGTCCTCCTGGTAATGGCGTTCACATCGCGTGGATCGAAGAAGCACCCCTTGGTGTCGAGACACCAAGCTCTAGCGGTTATGGCGCTATGTGGACAACACTCGATGGGGATGGCAAGCTCATGCGTAACCCAACCAAGCTGCCATTCGGCGGCGATGGTGACGGCGCAGCAACGGCTGTCGCTATCGACACAAGCACATCCTCATTGCACGCTATCATTGCCAGAAGCACGCAAGACACCGTCGCCCTTGATTCCGTTGACTTATCATCCTCGGTTCCGCAAGGCTTTCCAATGGTTACGCTTGATGGCCCGCCCTCGCTCGACGTCGCGTTAGTCCTTGATGGCAATGTCATCTACTTCAACGACAGCGGGCCGTCCGGCGCCGCCAACGCCAGCAAAGCCAACAAAACCGCCGGTCGCGTCCGTATGGCAACGCTAAAGTGGCGTTGACGGTGGCGTTTTCGCGGGCATTCAAGATTTTTTGTAGATTCTGTTCTTTTCACGCAACTGCTGCCAAATTCGGTCGACTGGTGAATTATGGACAACAGTAACTCAATTTCAGCTCGCCCCGACGTCAGCATTGCCACTACCACCCCTCGCGTTACGCCCACCCAACCGCGAACGCAGTTTAAAGAGGTGCTTTCTCAGTCGCTCGTGCGCAGCGCCGAAACGGCCATGAAAGTGCTTCCAGGCGCACCGCTCATGGCGGTGGCATTGCGCGGCGCCAGCGGCGCAGCTCCCTCAATTGGCGTACCACTCTCCGGAACCGGCAGTTCCATGTCGGTTCGTAGCGCAACTCCCGAAGGACCGGTCTCCCTGACCAACGCGTCAGCAACCACAACGGGCAGCAGCGTAGGTTCCACTCTTACCGGTTCGCTCTCGAGTGCAACCGGTGCAACAAACACGAGCACCACCGGCTCTGGCAGCATCGAGTCGTCTCTTCAGCAGAGCCAAGAGATGAACCTCTATTATCTGCAGATCCAAGAAACCGTAAACCAACAGAATCGGTCGTTTACGACCGTTTCGAACGTCCTCAAGACCGAACACGACACGGTGAAGAACGCGATCGGCAATCTGCGCTGAACGCTTCGTTTTCAACCCCGGCGTGTCCTGTATCGTGAAAACCTCGCGCACGCCTTGGTGTCTTTCTTGCGACGTAATGGAGATCCCAATGGGTATCGACGGTGTTGGAAAAAATCCGGGGTTGCCGCCGACGGCAGGCGTGGGCACGGGCGCTGTTAGCTCGACCCACGCTCCGTCGCAGGCGTTCCAAGCCGAACGCACTGGCGAGACCTCCGAAACCACGGGCGCAGCGAGTACAGGCAGTGCAGGCAACGTTGGCGCTGCCAGCGCTAACTCACCGCTCGCAAGGCTACGTTCAGGCGAGATCGACGTAAATGGCTACGTCGATCTCAAGGTTGAGGAAGCGACATCTGGGCTCAAAGGGCTTTCCGCGGACGAACTTGCCTTCATCAAAGGCGTGTTGCGCGACCAGACGGTAACCGATCCCGGGCTTGCCGATCTGACCCACATGGCAACGGGACAAATGCCCAAACCAGCATGATAGCTTGCATCGCGTGCAAGTCGCGATGCCTCGACGTTCATTTCTCGCGGGTCTCGGGCTCGCGGCGTGCTCGCGGCGCAATCGAGCGGGCGCTGATGAGCCCGCGATTGCCGCGTCGTTGTCTCTTCCGCCAATGCCTGAAGCCGGCACTCCGCCGCTCGCGCGCGGTAAGGTCGGCACGCAAACCTGGATTTTCGACGGGGGCGGTCGCGCGATCGTCGTGGTCCCGGCGTGGGTAAAATCGTCCGAAAGGCTCCCAGTGCTTGTTGCGCTACATGGTCGCGGCGAAGCGCTCAAAGGACCTGAGCTCGGCGTTATGGGTTGGCCTCACGATTACGCGCTGCTTCGCGCCATCGAGCGGGTTTGCACGCCTCCTTTGACGTCGGACGACTTCGAGGGTTTCGTCGAAGCGCGCCATCTGAACGACACGAACAAGGCACTTGAGTCGCGGCCATTTCGCGGCCTCGTTGTTGTCTGTCCGTACTTGCCCGACATCGATATCCGCAAGCCCGCGCGCGTCCACGACTACGGCGAATACCTTTGGAAAAGCGTCATGCCGCGTGTGCAGCGCGAGCTACCAGTCCTTACCGCGCCAGCGTCAACAGGAATCGATGGCGTTTCACTCGGTGGCGCAGTTGCGCTGCGTGTTGGGCTCGAGTGGGCGTCCTTGTTTGGGGCCGTTGGCACGCTGCAGGCGGCCATCAGCGAAGATCAAATCAGTGAGCTATTGCAGCTCGTGGCGAGCGCACGCACCCAAAACCCGAAGGTAGCTCTCAGGCTTTTGACGAGCAAAGAAGATTATTTCCGCGTTGCCATCACGAAAATGTCGCGCGCGCTTCAGGCTCGCGGCATTGGCCATGACTTTGCCGATGTGCCGGGTCCGCATGACTACCCATTCAACCGCGGTCCGGGCGCGATCGAAATGCTTCTGTGGCATGATCGCATGCTTACCCATGACTGACCGCTTTCGATTGGACGCGATCTCTTCTCGGCGGGGCTCCCGTCGGCGCGTAGAACTTTGCTAACATACAAAAAATCTATGGCCGATGCCGGTCTCACGAAGGGAGCTTTCGGCCTACCCGGCGCATGGGTTCTGCCGCTCGACGTCCTGGCGCGCGATCCTGCTCTTGCCGATAGAAAAAATGTTGGCGGGAAAGCTTCGCGGCTTGCGTGGCTCAAGCGCCATGGTTTCCACGTGCCCGACACATGGGTCATTGCTGAGAAGGCTTTTGCGGCGGCTTTGCGTGAGCTTCCGCCGTCGTGCGAGCCGCGATCGCTTTTGCGCGCAGCCACCGGGAAAACCGTCTACGCCCGCGCGGCCGAGGCTCGCGAGCAGATCCTTGGGGCCAAGCTTCCACGGCAGCTCGAGATCGAGCTCGCGGATCTCTGGCGCGCGCTGGCAGCCGCTGCACCGTGGGGACTTGCCGTGCGCTCGAGCGCCACGTGCGAAGACGGCGCTATCGTATCCATGGCAGGCCTCGCCGAATCCATTCTTGGCGTGCGTGGCGACGAAGATCTCATTCAGGCAGTGCGGTGCGTCTGGGCGTCCATCGCCTCGGGCCGTGCGCTCGGCTACCTCGCGGCGCACGGCATTCGCGATGTCGGCATGGCCGTCGTTATTCAGCCCATGGTGCCGGCGTCGGCTGCAGGCGTCATGTTCACGCGCAAGCATGGCGGCCCGCGCGAGCGCATCATCAACGCGGGCTTCGGCCTCGGCTCGCCCGTTGTCGATGGCGTGACCACGCCCGACATGCTCCGCGTCGCCGCCGACGGCCGCGTGCTCAAGCAAACGATTGCGCGCAAGCAGCGGACGATCGTGGTTGGTGACAGCGGCCTCGTCGAGTGCGAGGCACCAAACCCTGACGCTCCCGCGCTCGAGCAAGCCACGATCGCCGAGCTTGCCGACATTGCCAGGCGCCTCGAGGCAATCGAAGACGTGCCGTGGGATGTCGAATTTGCATGCGAGGCGCCGGCAGAGGGTGGGCAGGGCCGCGTGTGGCTTGTCCAGGTACGGCACGTCACCGGGCGCGGATATCCCGATGGCGGCGACGCGCACACGGTGTGGAGCCATGCAAACGTTGGCGAGGCGCTGCCAGGCGTAGCCACGCCATTCACGTGGTCGGTTGCTGGTGCGTACAGCGAATCGGGCTTCCGCAAGGCATTCGGAACGCTTGGCTGTTCGGTGCCGAAACACACGCGTCTCGTTGGCAACGTTTATGGGCGCTTTTATCTGAATCTCACCGAGTTCATGCGCATCGCGGCCCAGGTTCCATGGCTCGATCCTCAAACGCTCGTCGAGCTTGGCGGAGCCGCTGGTGGCCACGAGATCGCAAGCCAAGTCGGCACGTCTCACAAAGGGTTTTACGCGCGGCTTCCATTGACCGCCACACGGCTTTTGCGCGAGCAGCTCCGGCTCGAGCAGCATGTGCTTCGCTTCGAAGCCGAAGCCGAACGGGCCTTCCGCCTGCACAGCGCGCTCGACCTCGCAATCCTTCCTGACGAGGGCGTAGCCAAGAAAATCCGCGACGTGCAAAAGCTGCTCGAGCGTACGGGCGACGTGATGCTGACTTGCGCATCGAGCTCGCTTGGTACGCACATCGTCTTGAAGAGCGTGCTCGCAGCGCGTGTCTCGCCAAACGAGGGAGAGCGTCTCGTGCACGACCTCACGCGCGGCATCCGCGATCTCGAGAGCGCACGGCCGGCGATTGGTGTGGCTCGCATCGTCAACCTTGCGCGTCGCGAGCCCGAGGCCGCCGCCGTGCTCGAGAGCGACGCTGCCACGGTCGCCGCTTTGCCCGACGGCCCGACCAAGCGCGCGCTGCTCGCGTTTCTCGATCTTTACGGCGATAGGGTCGTTCGCGAGGCCGAGTTGTCGACACCGCGCTGGCAGGAAGATCCGCGGCCGGTGCTCGCGATGATCCGCGTTGCACTTCGTGGCCAAGAGCGCCAAGTCGAGTTGAAGATTGCTCGCGCAAAGGAAGAGGCGCATGCGTCGATGCAGGCTTTGCTCCCGCGCCTTAGCTTGGTCGAGCAAACGCTCGTGCGTCACCTGGTGACGCGTGCTCAGACAGCAGCGCGTCGGCGTGAGCAAATGCGTACGTGGGTGACGCGCGTGCTCGGCATGCTCCGCGAGGTTGCCCTTGACGCCGACAGGCGCATTTTGCGTCTTGTGCCCGATCTGGCGCGCGACTGGGCAGGCATTCGGGAGCAAGGCGCGCGCCGAGCGGCAATCCACACTGTGTTTTTTCTCACCATTGACGAAGTTGTCACGGCATTGCGCTGGTCGCGGACCGATCTCGCGCCACTCGTTCGTGCGCGTCGCGCCGAGTTCGCGCGCGATTGCGCACGGCCCGATCCGCCGGCAACCTTCGTTGGTGCGCCGCCGTCCGTTCAGCTGCCGCCGTTGGGTGGCGATGTTTTGCATGGCATTGGTGCAAGTTCGGGCGTCGTCGAAGGACGTGCGCGTGTTCTGTTGTCGGTGTCGCACACGAGCGAGCTCGAACCTGGCGAGGTGCTCGTCGTGCACACCACCGATGTTGGCTGGACGCCGCTTTTTTGCCTTGCAGCGGGCGTCGTGACCGAACTCGGCGGTCCGCTGAGCCATGCCGCCGTGGTGGCGCGTGAACTCGGTGTTCCGAGCGTTGTCAACGTCGACGGCGTGACGCGGGTTCTCAAAACGGGCGATCGTGTGCGGGTCGACGGCGATCGAGGCATTGTCGAACGGCTCGCGGCGATCGCGGCGAACGCGACATGACGGCTCGTTTCAAGCGCTGGATCGTTCGGCCAGAAGACGGCGGGCGCGTTGTCGACATCCTTGCGAAAGTCGGCGAGCACCGAAGTGCCATCGCCGAGGGGCGAGTTTTTCTTGGCGCCAAACGAATCACGACAATGGACGCAAGGACGCGGCCTGGTGACGAGGTGCGCATTGGCGAAAAGCCCGGTGGTGCGAACAACGCTGTGGGCGATCGCGGCGATCGCGATGCGCTGCGAGCGCCAATTCTTTTCGTGAAAGACGGCGTGGTTGCATGCAACAAGCCCGCAGGGATCCCCACAGTGCCCGATCACGTGGGCGCCTCTCATTCGCTCGTGGCGCTCATCGAGAAAGCCGCGACGACCGCGACGACCGCAACAGCCGCAAAAAATGCTTTCGTGTGCGCTTCCAATCTGCGCGTGACATCGCGTCTCGACCGCGATGTGAGCGGCGTCGTCCTTTTCGCCACCGATCCACGAGCTGCCATGCGATTGCATAATGCACGTACATCCGGCCATTACGTACGAAGGTACGTTGCCATTGCAGCTCTTGGTGATCTCGCCGATGTTGCGCAAGGCAAAGGCTCGTGGACAGGCCCTATCGGGCGCGGGAAAACCGCGCGTCACCGAGCCGTTTTTGGCCCGGACGCCAAGCCCGCCCAAACGCACTGGAAAGTCGTCGCGTTCGCCGGCGCAAAAGCGCCTTTTGCGCTACTCGCCATTGAGCCCGTGACCGGCCGAACGCACCAGATCCGCGTTCACGCGAGCCATGCGGGTATGCCCCTCGTTGGAGATTCCGACTACGGCGGTGCGCGTCGGATCACCCTTTCCAACGGGCGCGTGATCGCGCTTTTTCGCATTGCGCTTCATGCGGCTCGCGTGACCGTTTCGTTTGATAGCGGCGATGGGCTCGTGGCCGAGGCTCCAATTCCTGCTGATCTCGCACGCATATGGACCGAGCTTGGCGGTGCGGCCGAAGCGTGGGATACGGCTAGATCGTGCGTGCTCGATTCTTCGCTGCCCGCGTGAGCCTTCGATGTGGTTGCGTCGTGCTCGCAGGCTTTGGTGGCGGGCTTTTGGCGACGCTCGCATTCGGCGCAGAGGTCAATGCCGGGGCTGCGGTGTTCGCCGATGCAGCAGATGCTGGCAGCCGAGCGCCGTGGAGTGATGCAGGCGATGCGGGCGCCAGACGCGATGCCGATGCGTCGAATTCGAAAATTGCGAAGATTGCGCCGGATCCTCCTGCGATGAAGGAGCGCGAGCAATGGGTTTTCGACCTGCGCTACGACCGAGGTGACATCTACCTCGTAGCGATTCAGAAGCGCGACATGGGGGAGCCAGTGCTCACACCCAGGGTGATGGGGCGCTTCGCACTCGAGCTTTTTGAAGGGCCGACCTTGATCGAGCGTGTCCGTTTCGATTTTCCAATGCTTGGCGTAACCGAGGCCCCAGACGCAGGAATGAAAACTCCACCGCGGTTCGAGCCCAAGCTAAAAACGCGGATCGGCGTATTGTTTCCAGCCACAAAGCGGGGAACACGGCTCGAGCTGTGGGACCGCGCGCGTGACATGCGTTGGGTACTGCCTTGGCCACCGAAAGAAGGGCTAGCCACGGCCTACCGCCTCGACGCTGGATCTGATTGAAGCGGGTTCAGACAACGCTGCCGTGTGATCCGAAGATCGTCCGCGCTGCACGGCCGTAAAAGCCAAAGATCGTCATGAATGCATATTCTCGGCAAAAGGACAAAGTTTGTGCGACCCTTGTTCCGATGACGATGACGCAGGGCATAAGCGCGGAGGTTCCGCTGGTTGGGCAAACGATAGCCGGCAAGTACAAGGTGATTCGTCTGCTCGGCGAAGGCGGCATGGGTTGCGTGTATCTCGCCGAACAGCAACTCGGTTCGGCCGCCAGGAAAGTCGCGCTCAAAACGCTGCACAAGCATTTGTCGCACGACGCAAGCATCCAAGCGCGCTTCGATCGCGAGGCCGGCACCGTCGCGGCCCTGCAGCACCCGAACACGATTCAGGTGTTCGACTACGGCAAGATGGATGACGGCACGCTCTACATCGTTATGGAGTTCGTTCAGGGCAGGAGCGTTGCCGACATCCTCGAGAAGGACGGGCCAATGCCGCCCGCGCGTGTCGAGCACATCATGAGGCAGGTGTGCGGCTCGCTCGAAGAGGCGCACATAGCTGGCATCATTCACCGCGACTTGAAACCAGACAACGTGGTTCTCTGTGATCGCGCAGGTCAAAAAGATTGGGTCGAGGTGCTCGACTTCGGCATCGCAAAGCGATCGAACGAGCACGATCCGAACGAGGCGAAACTCACGCAACAGGGCATGGTGCTTGGTACGCCACCGTACATGAGTCCCGAGCAATTCACCGGGCAGCCCATTGATTCGCGCTCCGACATCTACGCGATCGGCGTGATGGCGTACGAAATGCTCACCGCGAACTTGCCATTCCAGGCCAACACCGCGTGGGAGTGGGCGTCGAAGCACATGACCGAGCTTCCAACACCGCTCGAACGCCAGCCGCTCGGCGCGCAGGTGCCCGAGGCCATGCGTGCGGCGATCATGAAGGCGCTCTCAAAAAACCGTGACGATCGCTTCGCCACGGCACACGAGTTCATCGACGCGTTCACGGGTACGCAAAGTGCGCAGGGCACGCTTGGCATGGGCGCGCCAGCGGTGAGCGTGGCAAGTGCAGCGAGTGGCGGCGCACCAGGCGTCGGCGCCACTGCCGCGATGGGCACTCCTCCCGGTTTTGGCGCTGTGCCGGGACAACCAGGCCAACAAGCCCAAATGGGCGGGCATGGAAGAACAGAAATGGCGCAGCCTGCAGTGGGTGCAGTCTACACGCCTCCTGCCATGGCAGCGTATGGGCCGCCTCCAGCCGCGGGAGGTTTCGGTCCTGGCGTTGCGCCATACCAGCAAGCCTTTGCCGGCGTGCCTGCACGCAAGGGCAAAGGGCGTTACTTTGCGATCGCGATGGCCGCAGTGGCCGCCGTCGTGCTTCTTGGTGGCGGTAGCTATGCCTTGCTGTCATCGAAGAAACCGTCGACCGGTGCGTCGAGCGCGCAGACCAGTCCCAGCGCAGTGCCGAGTACCACGGCGCATCCTGAGCCAACCACCACTGCGAGCGCACCGCCGCCGCCAGTACCACCGGTAGAAGAGCCGCAAACAACATCGGTTCCAGCGCTCGATTCGCCTGCGCAACAGTCTGCTTCTGCGCAAAAGGCCGTCGCCACGCCGCCTGCGGGTGGAAGCAAAGAGACGCCAAAGGCGGCCACGCCTACACCGAAGGCGGCCACGCCTACGCCGAAGCCGGCGGCCTCGATTCCCACGCCAATTCCTCACCAGGGATGGGGGTCGTCAAGAGGCGATTATTATCGCGATCGGGGCGATCGGAGTGACCCTCCGGCATGCGCGCAGGCCCGCTCGGCTCGCTCGAACCGCATGCCGGCAGCGATCATCGCGTCGCTCGAAAACAGGTGTCGTAGCGCGGGCGGCACGCCATAAAGTCGAAAGGGCTACGCTCTCGCGGCAGTTGAAGCCGTCGGAAGCACTCGGAAATGGTGATGCAATGTCCCTCGTGCTACGCGACCGTTGACGGCACCCGGCCGTTCTGCTCGGCGTGCGGCGCACCGCTTCCCCGTCAAGACGCCGACCCGCTGATTGGTTGCGTAATTCAAGGGAAATACAAGATCGCACGCCTGCTCGGCGAGGGCGGCATGGGCGCGGTGTATGCCGGTGAGCAAGCACTTGGGCACACCACGCGAAGGGTTGCCATCAAGACGCTGCATCGACATTTGTCGAACGATCCCCAGATTCGCGAAAGATTTTATCGCGAGGCGGGCACGCTTGCCGGGCTCGAGCACCCCAACACCGTACAGGTTTTCGACTTCGGAACCACCGACGATGGCGTTCTGTACATCGTCATGGAGTTCGTGCAGGGCGAAAGCATTGCCGCGGCCCTCGAGAAAATCGGCCCCTTGCCGCTCGGGCGTGCAAAGAAAATTCTCGAGCAGATTTGTGGATCGCTTGGTGAAGCGCACGACAAAGGAATCATCCATCGCGATCTCAAACCGGACAACGTGATCCTCACCGAGCGCGCTGGGCAGAAAGACTTCGTGAAAGTCCTCGACTTTGGCATTGCCAAGCGCAACGACGAGGAAGATCGCAACGAAGCGAAGCTCACACAGCAAGGCATGGTGCTTGGCACGCCGCCGTACATGAGCCCTGAGCAATTCACCGGACAGCCGCTCGACCGGCGCGCCGACATCTATTCGCTCGGCGTAATGGCCTACGAAATGCTCACCGGCGAGCTTCCTTTCACGGCGAAGAGTTCGTGGGAGTGGGCGACACTTCACATGACGTCCGCGCCGAAGCCAATAGAAACGACGTCACGCGGTGCGGCGCTTCCTGAGTCGGTGCGTAGCGCGATCATGTGTGCGCTCTCGAAGGCCAAAGAGCAGCGTTTTTCGAGCGTGCAGGGGTTCTTCGGTAGCTTTTGCGGTGCGCCGCGCGATCGCTCGACGTTCGAGCGTACGCCAACGGCAATCGATCGTCCTGCAACCGTGCCGGCGGTTGCTTCTGGCGCTCGTGGGAATGAGCGGCCGGCCGTGATCGCACCATCGGGCGATGATTCTCTCAAAGGCGGAACGCAAATCGGCGAGCCAATATCGTTGCCAGAGGCAGGTTTCGGTGGTGCATCGCTTGCGCCGTCGTACGGCATGCAACCGAGTGCAATGGCTTACGGTGTGCACTCCAGCGTGCCGTATGCACCACCGCTCGTGGCCTCCGGCAGGAAAGGCAAGGGGCGCTTCGCGTTGCTCGTGACCATGCTCGGCATCGGAGCGGCCATTGCTGCAGTGGGCGTATATCTCGCCAGCACTGGCGCAATTGGCGGCGGCACGTCGTCCGGGCCGGCAATGCCCATAGCCTTCGATGCAGCCGCCACAACGCCAACGCCAACGCCAACGGTTGCGGCGTCAACTGCGCATGCGCCGCTCGGTACGTCAGCACCGCTTACTGAAGCACCGCCGCTGCCAGGCGCCGCGCGCGCTACGCGCGCTACGGCAACGCTGGCGGCTGCACCGCCGCAGCGTGCTGCAACACCTGCGTCGCACCATGCACCCGGCACGCCGGCTTCGCAGCACGCATCGGCCACGCCAGCCACACCCACGCCGCCGTCTGCTCAGACGCCATCGGAAACTTCATCAACGCTGCCCCCTTGGGTGTCAACGCCGCCGTACGTGTCGGCTCCCGCGCCAACCCCAACCCCGACGCCCACGCCGCCGTACGTGTCAGCGCCCACGCCAACCCCAACGCCGCGGGGCGTTCCAGCGCCGCAGGCTGGTCCAGCGCCATACGGTGAGCCAGCCGTGTGCGCTCGGGCACGTTCGGCTCGCGCAAGCGGCATGCCCATAGCCATTGTCAATGCGCTGGAAGCGCGCTGCAGGGCGGAGGGCGACGGCAGCCGATACTAGTTGGGAAAAGTATAAGGCTTTTGACGTGTTCCGTGCTCTCACCCGTCCGTGCGTGGGGCGTTTCACCCCGTGAGAACCCTTTTGTGTCCGTTTGGGGCCATAGACGGGTCGCTGAAGAATGCTAGATTACACTCTGTGGAAGTTGTTCTCCGCAAGCTCGGGAAGGGGTCCCGCGCCGTTGCTGGTCGTCTGGTGAGGGCACCGCGGAAAGGGTCGGTCGTTGTGATCGAATTTCCGGACGGCATGCACGAATATGTAACTACACCGGTCAAGCGCGTGCTTCGAATTGCCGGGCGCGAGGTCTTCTACATCGAAACGGTCAACAGCCGCTACCGCCTCGAAGTGCGCAGTCGCGAAGATGCGGTTGCCGAAAGCGCCGGCTGACGCTTTCGATTTTTCGATTTGGCAGGGCCCAGCAAATGCGTTGCGTGCATCGCGGCGCGCAGCAGGCTGGCAAACATGCTCTGAGGACTTGACGGCATGCCAGAATTAGCGTTGTCTCCGGGCGACTATGGGTAAATTTGATCGTCGCAAGTCGAGAAAAATGAAGCGCCGCAAGGGGCAGGTGAAAAAGAAAATTCGCCTCAAGCGAACGCGCGCAGCAAGCGAAGCCAAGCCGTCTTCCGCGCCGAAAAAGGCGTCTTTAAAGAAATCCGCTCAAGCCAAGGCTTAACGATGCAGATGCAAACCGTCGCGAGCAACACGACGGTCGAGGCTTTTTCCGAGGAGCGCGCGGAGCGTACTTGAAGTACGTGAGCACGCACCGCAGGAAAAAACGAAGAGATCGTGGCGCGCAGCAGGTTTGCCTCAGTACGGTACGGCAGCAACGAAGTAGATCTTGTTCACGCCGCCGCTTGCAAGGCCTTTGGCGTAACCAAGGCGGAATGTGAAAGCTTCAATGTAGCCAAGCGTTGCGTCGAACCAGAGTTCGCCGCCTGCGCCCGTTTTGAACTTCGCCGAGTTGAATTCATCGAAGGCGCTTCCGTAATCCAGGAAAACCGCGCCGGTGATGCGGTTTAGGAAAATTGGCAAGGTCTCGGGGCCGCGATCGACGTTGATAATCGGAAAGCGGTATTCGGCGTTGCTAAGCACGTAGCTGCGCCCTGCTTCGATGACAGGCGGGTAGCCGCGCAGCGTGATGCCGCCCTGGATGAGCACGTTGCGAACGATGTCAACGACGGGCAGGTCGACAAAGCCACCGATGTAAAATGCACCTTGTCCTGGGAACGAGCCGCCGCTCGTGCCGCCGCCAGCGTGCAGGGCGAGCGAGTGATGGCGAAACCAAGGCATGAGAAAGTACGTCGAGAAGTTGCCCTGCACGGCGAACCCGGAGAAATCGCTGCCAAGCGATGGATCGGAAATGTCGAGGCTGGTGGAGAACGACAACCCGCGCTCGGCTCCCGCGCTGTAGAGATAACGCTCGGCGTTGGTGTACGCGTAGCCAAGGTGCAGCGTGCTTGCGAGGCCGCCGCGCGGCACCGTAGGCGTTTCGTACGGATCGATTTTATCGATGGGAAATGACCGATCGATGCCGACGCGCGCAAGCGAGTGTGTGACAACGAACCAGTTGCTGTCGTACGGACTGTTTCGCGTATACGCGATGGACGATGCAAAGCCGGCTACTTCTTGCATGATCTCGGGCTGGTAGCTGCCGATCGAAAAGCCGCCACGAGGGGTGACCGTGCGAAAAAGTGACATGCTGAAGTCGAACGGCAAGCGCGCGTACGTGTAGGCAAGCGAGCCTTGAAGCCCGGGTTTTTCAATCTCGGTCGTTGTGCTTGCGGCAATCGTGTGGAAGCCAGAAATGTCGGTGCCGCTCGCCGTGATGATCACTTGCTGGCCGAAATTGCCCGGGGTGATTTGCACGCCGTAGCGCCGCGGCCAAAGCGTGCGCCACGGGCTGTAGGGCACGCTTTTCCATTTTTGATCTGGCACAGCGTGCGCGGCAGGATGGTTGTCGACGTAGGCCGGTGCCGGCGTCCAAGTCGACTCGTCGATGGGCATCGCAAACAGGTCGAAGCCGTCTTTCGTATAGCCAACGTAGGCGAGTGTTTTGCCGTCGGGCGATGGCTCGGGGCTGTAGGCGCCCAGAATGACATTTGTAACTTGCAAGATTCGGTTCGTGTTGATTTCCCAGGCATAGATGTTCGAGATGCCCGATCTGTCGGAATGAAAATAAACAAAGCGCCCATCGGGCGAGAAGCTAGGGCCTCCGTCAATCGCGCGATCGGCTGTGACGTCGACGAAGCTGCCGTCCTCTACGTCGACGTAGCGGATGTCGCGGAAGCCTCCATTCTTCCAAATACTGTAAGATACATGCTTTCCGTCGGGTGACCAGCGAGGCGTGTAGGCCTGCTCGAACTTTGCCGTAGGCACGAGTGGCCGCTCGTGGCCCAGGTGATTGCGTTCAAGATCGGCAATCATGATCGAGCGCGTTCCGTGGCTGTTTCTGACGTAAACGATGCGCCGTCCGTCCGGCGACACGGCAGGATCGCTGGCACGAAGGGACGGATCGGTCAGGACTGTGCGGCCGCGATCCTGCGTGCCAAACGTAGATTTTTCGCCCGGCGGCAAGTGTTCGAGATTGGCGTAAAGAAAAACGTTCTTGTCGAAGTTTTGCGAGCTGAAAACGACGCCGCCGTCCGGGGCAAAGCTTGCCTGCGACTCGCCGCTCGTTCGCGCGATGAGGGCGGCACGCGATTCGTCGAAGGCGGTCATCGCGTTTCGCGCGTCTCGCTCGCCACGTGCGTTGCGCCGAATCGGCAGCGCCCAGAGCCCTGTTTGCAAGTGTTCGTCGTCGCGGTAGTAAAGGAGCCCGCCTTCGTGCTCAGGCCACGCGCCTTTTGGGATCCATCGCGGGTTGCGCGCAATCTGGCCATGGTGCGTGATGCGCACGCCTTCCCGCGGCCCCGTGGCTTTCACCTGGGCAGCTTGTGCGCGGTACTTCTGCTGCATGTCGGAGATCCATGTAGGATACAATTCAACGTACGAACTTCCCGTGGCGCGGCGGATGGACCGATTGAAGCCATAAGGAATGATTTGGCTACCGTAATCGGCGGCGGCTTTGCGAAGGGCTTGTTCGCCGTAGGTGGAGGCGATCCACTGAGTGAAGTACGAGCCGTAGAGATACCAAATGTTGCCCTGCGGCCAGCGCCGCACAGAATTCGAGATTTGATCGATGGGCGCAATGTTGTCGGACAGAACGTCGGCGCGCATCCACATGTCCCACTGCGAGGCGCGCAGCCGCCCGGCACTTGTGCGTGCGCTTTCTTGGTAAACGGCGAGACCTTCGAGGATCCACCGCGGCTGCGCCTGGTTCGGTGCAAGCGTTTTTCCAAGCACCGCGTTGACGATGGCGGGAAGGCCCCGAATTTGGTCGGTGTGCAGGATGTGCGTGTACTCGTGCGTGACGAGCTCGAGGTACCAGTCGTCGACATCGCCGAGCGGGGAAAGATCGTCAGGCGCCGTTACCCAAAGCTGGATCGCGTTGTAAGGCAGCGCCGTGGAGAAACCGTTCGCATCTTCGCTCGAATCGAGGAGCAGGATGTCCACGGGCTCTTTGGGCTCCCAGCCGACGTGCTCTGCCATGTTGGAATGGATGTTTTCGGCGACACTCGCAAGATGGTTTGCGACTTCTTCGATGCCGGAATGGTAGGTCACGCGAAAGTGCGGAGTTTCGATTGTGTACCATGCAAGCGATGGGTCGCTCATGGCATGGCAGACTCGCGCGAGCATGACCACGGCGGCTGCAACGCAGATCGCGAGAGCGGCGACGAGTTTGCGATGCCGCAATGTGTTCAAGGCGCTAGCCCGAGCAATTCATCAACTATAGTCGTGGGCGTGCGCGGTGAAAGTCCGATCCTGTATGCCCACCGAGGCGCGAGCCTCGAGTTGCCCGAGAACACTCTCGAAGCGTTTGCTCGTGCTTTCGACCTTGGCGCGAACGCCATCGAAACCGATGCGCACATGACGCGCGACGGGCGCGTCGTGCTTTCCCACGATTCGACCGGCGAGCGCATGGCGGGCGTGCCCATGGCGATTCGCGATGCAACGCTCAACGACGTGCGCACCTGGAATGTGGGGGCTGGGTTCACCATTGCCTCGGGAGGTGAGCGTCGTGCCTACCGAATGCCAACGCTCGACGAGACCCTCGAAGCATTTCCAAATGCGTTCTTCAATATCGACGTGAAGCAAACGTCGCCCGACATGATCCAAGCTTTGCTTCGAAGCATTCGTGCGGCGCATGCTACCAATCGTGTGCGGATTGCAAGCTTCTCTGCGCGAAATCTCCGTCGGGCACGTGCGCTCGGCTACGACGGCGCTCTTGGCATGGCCTCGAGCGACCTTGCGAAGGTGATGCTGCTTCCAAGGCTGTTTGCGCGGCGCTTGCCCATTGCCGGTGACGCCGCCCAGGTGCCGGAGCGCGCATGGGGCATGACGTTCGCGAGCCAAAGCGCGATCGATCGGCTTCACGCATGCGGTCTTCGCGTCGACTTTTGGACGATCGACGATCCTGAACGAGCCAAGTGGCTCTTTGCCATGGGGGCCGATGGGATTGTAACGAACGACGTGCGCGGGCTCCGCGCTGTACTATCCGGCTAGGTATGCTCGAGGGCTCTTCGGTCATCGTCATTGTCCCGGCCTTTCAAGAGCAGCAGCGAATCGCTCGCGTGGTCGAGACAATGCCCGAGTTCGTCGACATGATCGTGGTGGTCGATGACGGAAGCCGGGACGAAACGACGGAGCGCGCGCGCCGTGCAGCAGACGCGCGCACCGTGCTCATGAAACACGAAAAGCGCCGCGGCGTTGGAGCGGCCATTAAAACCGGCTACCAAGAGGCGCTCGCGCGGGGCGCACACGGACGCCCAACCGATGCACTCTGCATCATGGCCGGTGACGGCCAAATGCACCCGAATGATTTACGCAGCGTGGTGCTGCCAATCGTTCTCGGGGAAGCCGATTACGTCAAAGGCGATCGATTCCGCATCGAAGGCGTCCGCAGGGCGATGGGCTGGCCTCGATGGGTGGGCGGGATGCTTTTCTCGTTTCTCACGTCGCTCGCCATTGGCCAGGCGATCTCCGACAGCCAATGCGGGTTCACTGCCTTGTCGCGCGCCGCTGCGATGCAGCTCGACCTTGTAGGGCTCTGGCCTAGTTTTGGCTATCCAAACGACATTCTTGGCCAGCTTGCAGCAAAACGCCTTCGCATTCGTGAGGTGCCCGTGATGCCCATCTACGGCACCGAGCAAAGCAAGCTAAGACTCCGACACCTGCCCCCGATTTTCTATCTCGTTGCGCGTGCCGCTGCGCGCCGGCTTGGCACGCGAAATGAATCGCAATAGCGCAAGCTTGCAAAGGGAATCGAGTGTATCATCTTATGAAGATGAGTCAGATGGCGCATACACGACGTTTGGCTAGGCCGCATCGAAGCACTCTGATTGGCAACGGATTTTTGTTGGAATCGCTGCGCAACCGGTTCCCCTTGCTTTGGGACATCCGCCTGAGCAAATCCGCGATGAAAAAGCGTGTGTACCTGCAAGTACCGCCCGAGATCACGCGTCTCGCGCCGCCGCAGGGCCCGCTGCGCGCGCGGGCAGCGGGCCCTCCGCGTGCCCAAGCGCCAATGCCGCCGAGGCGCGATTCGCGCAAGTTCGTGCGCCAGTTCCCCGCTTTTAACGCGCACGCGTACATGACGAACGCTTCTCGGACGCTTGACATGAGATCCGCAACGCAGGCGGACGCCATGGCAGGTGTTCGCGCAAGTGGCGGGGTGAGTAGGGCAAGTGCTGCATGCGCATGGTGGGAAGGGCCCCTCGTGGTTGGCGTCCTGCTCATCGCCCTACCGCCTGTTGGACTATCCCTCGTGTGGAGCAGCCGGCACTACGATTCGGACGCGCGCTGGGCGCTCACAGGAATGACGGCGCTCATGATGGGGCTTGTGACCGTCATAGGCATAGCCCTTGTCGTGATGTAGACCGCTTTCGATTTGACGCGAACGCGATGAAGGGCGGCCACAGGGGGCCGCCCCTACGAATGTGTGTTTGTTAGGTTGTAGGGGCAGGCCTCCGTGCCTGCCCCGCTTTGAACTTGCGTTAATTTGAAAGCGCGCGATCGACGATCGTGTCGGCCCACTTCAAAGCATGATCGAGATCGAATAGCTCGGCGAGCTGCTGGTGCGAGAGCTTTACGTCAGCATCACTTGCGAGGTTTTCGCGAAACGTGCCGTCGCCGTGCCACGCGCGCATGGCGTTGCGCTGCACGAGAACATAGGCCTCTTGGCGCGGCAAACCCGCTTCGACAAGCGCAAGAAGAACCGCTTCGGAGAAGAAGAGTTCGGCCGCGCGATCGAGATTCTGCTTCATGCGCTCCGGGTAGACAACGAGACCTTCCACCAGGCTGCACGCGCGGTCGAGCATGAAAGCGAGCGTGGTTGTGGCATCGGGGGCGATCATGCGCTCGACCGATGAGTGCGAGATGTCGCGTTCGTGCCAGAGGGCAACGTTCTCGAGCGCAGGGATGCATGCTGCACGCACAACGCGCGCAAGCCCACAGAGGTTCTCGCTCGAGATAGGGTTTCGCTTGTGAGGCATCGCGCTCGACCCCTTCTGCCCGACCGTGAATGCCTCTTCGGCTTCGCCAACTTCGGAGCGTTGCCAATGACGAACGTTCGTGGCTAGGCGTTCAATGCCAGCCGAGAGCAGGGCCATCGCGCAAAAAAGTTCGGCGTGGCGATCGCGCGGGACCACCTGCGTGCTCACGACTTCCGGCTGAAGGCCGAGCGCCGCGAGAGCCCTTTGCTCGATCGCAGGGGTTACGTGCGCATAGGTGCCAACAGCGCCGGCGATTTTTCCATATGCAATATGCACGCGTGCCTGCGCGAGACGCGCACGGCCGCGCGCGATTTCGGCGTGGTGACCGGCAAGGACGATGCCGAAAGTAACCGGTTCGGCGAAAATGCCGTGACTGCGGCCCATCATCGGCGTTTTTTTGTGCTCGCGAGCACGCTTGGCGAGCGCGGAAACCAGTGCATCGGCGCGTTTGAGCATCGCGTCGGTCGCGTCGCGAAGCAAAATGGCAAACGACGTGTCGAGCACATCGCTCGATGTCATGCCGCGATGAAGCCACCTTGCATCGGCGCCCGCGAGCTGCTCCACATGCGTGAGGAATGCAATGACATCGTGTTTGACCGTGCGCTCGATTTCTTCGATGCGCGCAGCGCTGAGCACGAGATTTTTTGCACGAATGCGCGCGGCAGTGCCCTGCGGGACAACATTGGCTTCTTCCATGGCTTCGCATGCGGCAAGCTCGACGTCGAGCCAGACCTCGTAGCGATGTTCGGAAGACCAGAGCGTGGCGAAATCAGCGGGCGTGTAGCGTGGGATCATAGCGATTTGGGCGGCCACAGGGGGCCGCCCCTACGAAGATGCGTTCTGTTGGTCGTAGGGGCAGGCCCCTGTGCCTGCCCTGTGTTGGGCACCCACAAGGGGTGCCCCTACGAATGCGAATGCGTTCGCCTACTTCGCTTTGCGGAAGATCTCCATCACGTCTTGCAGAAGCTTGATGGCTTCGGCCTTCGGCCTTTGGAACGCATTGCGTCCCATGATTGAGCCGAACGCACCGCCCTCGGCCAGACCTCGCACTTCCTCGAGCACGGCGGGCGTGTCTTTCGCTTCGCCGCCCGAGAAGATCACGATGCGCTTACCGTTGAATGCGCTTTGCACGCAATGGCGAACGCGGTCCGCCAGCGTTTTGGTTGGAATGTGATACTTTTCGAAAACCTTTTTGGCTTCAGGCTGCTCGATGTGCTCTTTTGGCGGCTTGATTTTGATGACGTGTGCACCAAGTTGTGCCGCGATTTGCGCGGCATACGCGGCCACGTCAACGGCCGTTTCGCCCTCTTTCGACAGCCCAGCGCCACGCGGATAAGACCAAACCACGGTGGGCAGTCCAACTTCTTTCGCGTCGAGAATCAGTTGGCGAAGGTTCTCGTACATTGGGTTGCGCAAGCCCGAGCCGGGGTAAATCGTGTAGCCGATGGCCGCGCAGCCAAGGCGAAGTGCGTCTTTCACAGAGCCCGTTTGCGCGCTGCAAGGCTGCTCGATTTTCGCAAGCGTGTCGGAGTTATTGAGCTTGAGAATGAGTGGAACCTGACCCGCATATTTGTCTGCAACGGCCTCGATGAAGCCGAGCGGCGCGGCATACGCATTGCAACCAGCATCAACGGCAAGCTGCACATGGTAGTCAGGGTCGTAGCCTCCAGAGTTCGGCGCGAAAGACCGAGCAGGGCCATGCTCAAAGCCTTGATCGACCGGCAAAATCACCATTTTGCCAGTGCCGCCAAGCGTGCCGTGGTTCAGCATGCGCGCGAGGTTGGCCTTCACTCCGGGGTTGTCCGAACCGTAATGGGACAGGATCTCTTTCACGCGGTCGGTGGCAGGCATGGTCTCTTTGCTCCTCGGTTAATCCGCACGGGGCGGGTGAAAAACGGTGCGAACCCGGGGCGCAAGGTAGCCGCCCGCATCTGGCAGATCAACCCACGAAAAGTATCGCTTGCGCAAGCTCGCGCCATCGAACAACATTCTGAAGTCGGAGGTAACCATGGCTGAAAGTAACAGCAGCATTCCGGTGCGCCGTCCTGCCCCCGTGGTTGGCACCACGCTTCGCGAGCATGTCCTTGCTGGAATGCATGCCGCACCTGGTGCCACCGGCGACTTCACGTCGCTTCTCAATCACATTTCGCTTGCGATCCGCATCATCAACACGCGTGTGCGCGCCGTTGGGCTCGCAGACATGCTCGGCTACACGGGCGAAACGAACATTCAAGGCGAAGAAGTGCAAAAGCTCGACGCCTTCGCAAACGAAGTGCTCCTCAACGTGCTCGATCGAAGCGGTTTTTGCGGCGTTGTCGGAAGCGAAGAACTCGACGAGGCGCAGATCGCGGAAACCCACGCCAAGTACGTCGTGCTCTTCGACCCGCTCGACGGCTCGAGCAACATCGACACAAATGTTGGCATCGGTACCATCTTTGCCGTTCTTCGCCGCACCGAGCCGAAGCTTTCGCGCCCAAGCCTCGACGACGCGTTGCGCCCGGGTCGCCAGATCTTGGCTGCAGGTTATGTGCTTTATGGGCCTTCCACTGTGTTCGTTTTGTCGACGGGGCATGGCGCCCACGCCTTCACGCTCGACCCGTCGATTGGCGAGTTTTTCCTCTCGCAGCCCGACATTCGCTGCCCGAGGCGTGGCACCTGCTTTTCGGTGAACGAAGGCTACTTTTCACGTTGGTCGCCCGAGGTACAAGCCTGGGCGCGGTGGGTCAAAGCCGAAAAGGGCGCGGCTGCACCGCCTATCGCAAGCGCCGAGCCATTCAAGGTGCCATATTCGTCGCGCTACGTTGGATCGCTTGTCGCCGACGCGCACCGCACGCTCATCAAAGGCGGTATTTTCGCGTATCCAGCCGACACGCAACACACGGGCGGCAAACTTCGTCTGCTCTACGAAGCAAACCCCATGGCCTTCCTCTTCGAGCAGGCAGGCGGGCTTGCCACAACCGGCAAAGATCGCATTCTCGACATCGTGCCAACCGCGCTGCACCAGCGCACTCCGCTCGTGCTCGGTTCGAAAGACGATGTCACGGCGTTCCAGCAGTTTGTCGACGGCTCGCCAACGTAAACGGGTAGGTGGGTCAGACACGGGGGTCTGCCCCTACACACAACCGCCGCCAGAACACGTATCGAAAACGCAAATCCGTAGGGGCGGCCCCCTGTGGCCGCCCTATATAGAAAGCGGTCAGACGCCTTGCGTGTTCGGGGGCCAAATGTACTTGTGCATTTGCATCTGAACGCGCACCGGCAGTGCGTCTTCGAGCACCCAGCGAACGACGTCGCGCATGGCAAGCTTGCCAAACACCGTGCTTACGAGCAGGTTCGGTGTGAGCATGCTCAGCGAGCGCCCGCGTAGGATGTCGCGCATCCATAGGTAGTCTGCGCGATTTTCGATCACGAACTTGATCTCGTCTCGTGGCGTGATGTAGCCGAGATTCGACCAGCGCATTCGGTGCATCTCGCCCGAGCTCGGCGTTTTGAGATCCATGATTTTGTGCACGCGACGATCGACGCGCGAGACATCGACCTCGCCGTTCGTCTCGACAAGAACCGTTCGCCCAGCATCGCATAACTCTGTCATGAGCACAAAGGCTCCTGGCTGAAGGAGTGGCTCGCCGCCGGTGAGCTCGACGAGCTCGAGGCCCATGGCGAGCGCCCTCGCAAGCACCTCGGCGCGGGCCATGCGACGGCCGCCATAAAAAGCTTGCGTGGTGTCGCACCACTGGCAACGCAGGTTGCACCCCGTGGTTCGCACGAACGTGCACGGCAGCCCAGCAAACGTCGATTCCCCCTGGATGCTTGCGTAAATCTCGTGAATGACGAGTGAGTCTGCTTTGGCCAAATCTCTTGATTTTTAGCAGATCATGGCGAAGGCGGTACCGGTTCGAGTTCGGGTGCCGGGATCTCCGTTGCTGACGGCGCGGGACCGAGCATTGGTGCCAACGGCACAGTGTAGTGTCTCCAAATCGCGTAGGCCGCAGCCGCGATCGCCACGCTGCCGATAACGAACATGCGAAAGAGCGCGGCAAACGGAATGCGCGGCGGCTCCGGCGTCGCGGGCAACTTCCTCGCCTTTGCACGTGGCACAACGAGCAAGCGTAGCGCCTTTCGTGCCAGCCCGAAACGAAGTCCGGGCAGGAGTGCTAAGTCGCCTGTGCCATGGCGACTGTCACTCCGGCCTCATGGCCGCCGCATCCTTATGCCGAGTTCGTGCACCGAGTCGACAAACCCGCACGTTACCTTGGCGGTGAGTACGGTTCGTCGACTCGGGCGTGGGACTCTGCCAAGGCGCGCGTGTGCCTCGCATTTCCAGACGTTTACGACATTGGCATGAGCCATCTTGGCTTGAAGATTCTCTACAACATTTTGAATCATGACCCACGCACGCTTGCGGAACGGTGCTTTGCACCCTGGGTTGACATGGAAAGGGAACTTATCGCGCGAAATCTTCCGCTCGTTTCGCTCGAAAGCGCGCACAAGCTTGCCGACTTCGATGTCGTGGGTTTCTCTCTGCAGTTCGAGCTCACATACACAAACATTCTGACGATGCTCGATCTTGGGCGTATTCCGCTGCGCGGTTCGGCACGCGGCGAGAGCGATCCGCTCATTATTGCGGGCGGCCCGGCGGCAACACACCCCGAACCCCTCGCCATGTTCATTGACGCATTCGTCGTTGGCGATGGCGAAGAGCGCACCACCGAGCTTGCGCTGCTGTGGACGGAGCTTCGCGAAAAAGGTGTATCCCGCACAGATCGATTGAGAGCGATTGGCAAGCTTCGCGGCGTGTATGTGCCGTCGCTTTACAGCGTGCGCACTGAGCCGCAATTAGGTCTAGAAGTGGTCGATGGGCCCGAAAAAGACTTGCCGTTTCCCATCGTGCGCAACGTCGTGGGCGACATCAACGAGTTCCCGTTCCCCGACAACGGGCCTGTGGGCGGTCCCGAAGCCATCTTCGATCGAATGTCCATCGAGATCGCGCGCGGCTGCACCCAGGGCTGCCGCTTCTGCCAGGCTGGCATGATTTACCGCCCGGTGCGCGAGCGCGATCCGGCCGAGATCGTCGACACCGTCGTTAAGGCGGTGAACCGCTCGGGCTACGATGAAGTGAGCCTTACCTCACTTTCAACTGCCGACTACTCGTGCCTTGCTCCGCTCGTCAGGCAGGTAACCGAAAAGCTCAGCGCCAAGAACGTGTCGCTCGGCGTTTCGTCACTGCGTGCGTACGGGCTCGAAGAAGCCGTGCTCGACGACATGCGCCGCGTTCGCGCCTCCGGGATCACGTTCGCACCCGAGGCTGGCAGCCAGCGCATGCGCGATGTCATCAACAAGAACATCAGCCTAGACAATTTGATGACGACCGCGGAGCGCGTTTGCGCTCGTGGCTGGGACAAGATGAAGCTTTATTTCATGATCGGCTTGCCCACCGAAAACGAGTGCGACGTTCGCGAGATCGTCCAGGTTGGCAAGCGCGTTCGCGAGATCGGCGGCAAAGTGCGCCGCGAAACGAACCAGGGCGGACCGCCAAAGATCACCGTGAGCGTGTCCACGTTCGTGCCAAAACCGCACACGCCGTTTCAGTGGTGCGCCATGGATCGGCAAGAGCGCATACTCGAAAAGCAAGCATGGCTCAAAGACGAAGGGCGCCATGCCAAGAGCGTCGAGATTCGCTTGCATCATGCAGCAACAAGCTGGCTCGAGGGCGTGTTCGCGCGTGGCGATCGCAAGCTGGGTCGCGTGCTCGAGCGCGCGCAGCACGCGGGCTGCCGCTTCGACTCGTGGGAAGACCAAATGGACATCGATCTCTGGATGAGCGCCTTCCGCGCCGAGGGCATTGAGCCAGAAAACTACCTTGGAACCATTCCGGTCGGCACGCGCCTGCCGTGGGATCACATCGATGTAGGGCTCGAAGATGGCTTTCTGAACCGCGAATATCGCAAGGCATTGAAAAACCGTTTGAGCCCGCCCTGTAGCAAAGGCGGCAAGGCTGCCAGCACAATTGTGCGCCATACAAATATTGAGAACGCGGAGTCAGAAAAAGATAACGAAAAACTTGTATGTTACAATTGTGGCATTGCGTGTGATCTGTCAGCGATGCAAAAAACGAGGCAGACGTACCTTGACCGTCTCGATTCGCTTGATTCGCTCGACACGAAAGCCAGCCAATTGCCAAACGCTTTGGCACAAGCACCGAAGCCAAAAGGCCCAAGGCAGCCGCCACGCATCGTGCAAGGCGAGGCGCGCCGCTATCGTTTCGTGTACGAGAAAATAGGTCCGGCAGCCTTTCTTTCGCACCTCGATGTTCTTCGCGCCCTGCCGCGATCGTTTCGACGGCTACAAATCCCTATTTTTTACTCGTCGGGTTTCCACCCGAAACCCGAAATGACATTTTCGCCGGCGCTGTCGCTCGGTGTTTCAAGCCTTGCAGAAGTCGTCGATGCAAAGCTCGCCATCGATGTCGATCCAACCGAGCTCGCTTCGGCGTTGTCTGGCGCCTCGGCGCAAGGCCTCGTGTGGAAGGCTTGTGTGCGTCTTGGCCCGCATGATTCATCCGTTGCACGCCTCGTGGATGCCGCGCGCTACGCGGTGGCGATCGCGCGAAAGGAGCTCCATGCAATGGGCGGCGAAACACGACTTGCTGCCGAAATTCAGCGCCTGGCAGAAGCAAGCGAGCATTTGGTGATTCGCCGGTTCGAACGGAGCAGTCTGCCAAACGCTGTGCCAAAAACCGTGAACGTAAAGAAGTTTTTGCGCCGAATCACGGCGGGCGATCCGCGTGCCACCGCGCTACTGAGAGACGCCGGCGTGCACGGGGATTTCGTCACGCTGCTCATCGATGTGGACATCACACCCGAAGGCGGCGTGAAGGTCTCGGAAGTCATCGAAGCCCTTATGGGCAACATCGACGGTTGGCAACAGGTCTTCTGTCCGTCGGTGCGCATCGAGCTTGGGCTGCGCGATGGCGAAAGAATCGTATCGCCGATCGACTTGGCAACGATCCGCTTACGATCGAACCCTAGCCCAAGGTTGCCGCATTAGCCCTTTTTCTCTATGGTTGGCGGCATTCGCCCTCGTAGCTCAGTGGATAGAGCAGCGCTTTCCTAAAGCGTTGGTCGCAAGTTCGACTCTTGCCGGGGGTACGATTGACCACACGGCGCAGCCTTTGTTTTGTCGCGACGGTGTTCGCGGTCGCAAGCTGGCCCTGTCATGCCACGGGTGAGCCGCTAAAAACATGGGGAACAGCAAAGCCCGAACCCTCTCAAGCAACAACGAGCCAGGTGCCGCCGCCGCCACCGCCATCGGATCGACCGACGGATCGACCACAAGACGGCGCGCTGCCTGCGGACGGGACGGGCGGCCACCTCACCACGCCCGAGCCGCCGGAACCTTCACCCGAGCCAGCGCCTCCTGCTGCAAAGGCGGGCCTTCGCTACACTCTCGAAGGCGTTGAGGTTCGCGGCAACACGTCGACTCTTGCGCGCGTCGTGCTTCGCTACGTGCCATTTCGTGCAGGCGACGTCCTTGATGTCGACGACAAAGAACTTCTTTTAACGCGCTTTCGGCTTCTGGGCACCGGCTTCTTTCGCGACGTCGAGCTCTCGCTCCGGCGAGGCACCAAGCGCGGTTACGTGGTTCTCGTCGTTCACGTCGTCGAGCGCAACACCATCGTTGTAAACGACACGTGGCTTGGCCTGTCTGCCGACGCCGAACCCAATGGCAAGGCGCGACCTCTTACCGCCTACGGTGGCATTGACGTTTCGGAGTTGAACCTCGCCGGCACCGGAATCGCGCTCGGTGGCGCGATGGCCATCGCAGACGGGCAGCTCGGTCTGCGCATGCGCCTCGGCGTGCCGCAGTTTCTTGGCTCCTCGTGGTCGGCCGAAACACAGCTTCTCTACAACAACGCGAAAGACTTCTTTGGCACTCGCGACGTGCTGGTGGACGATCCCACACAAACCGTTTCGCAGGACTATGCCGTTGTTTCGTATCGTCGCTTTGGCGGCTTGGTTGGTGCCGGTCACGAAATCGGCGGCGTAGCCACACGCGTTTTCTTCGATTACCGGCTCGAGAAAATTGACGCGACCTTGCCTCTCGCCGCGAGCCAGCGTCGCGGTCTCGACATCGAGCCCATCGACTTTTATCTCATCGGCGGTTCGAGCGTTCTTTCGACCCTCAGCGCTACCATTGTGCATGATACACGCGATGAGCCTTTCTTGCCAACGCGCGGATGGCACGTGCTTGGTCGTGCCGAGGTCTCGCTCTCACCGTTGGGAAGCGACTATCCGTACGCGAAGCTTGGTTTGCGTGGTTCGCGGTGGATCCCTCTGCCCTGGGGTCACGTTCTTCGCATCGAAGGCGTTTTCGGTACCATTTTCGGCCGAGCGCCGCTCTTCGAGAAGTTCTACGTCGGCGACTACACCGATTTGCGGCCCCATCGCGCGCTCGATCTCGCCTTCGACCGCCGTGCTGCGCCGAACTTTTTCGGCACAACGATCGCCGAGATTCGCTACGGCGACTACGCCACGCGCATTGGCGCCGAGTATCGCATCCCAATGTACCGCGGAACGAAAAGCATCTACGGCGTCGACTTCGTCTCGTCGGTGGGGGTTTATGGCGTTGCCAATCTGCGTGATCTTACCAATCCGGCGCGCGGCTACAGCGGCTTGTCGCGCGTACCTGTCGACCTAACGTTCAACCTCGGTCTGCGCGCCGACACCGCGGTAGGCGGCTTCGCGGTCGGCATTGCCAACCTCATTGGCTTCATTCCGATCCGATCGGAGGGGCCATGAAAACGCGGCTGCTAGCCCGGTTAGCAATGGCGCTCGTGGTGCTCGGCGTTTTGGCAACTTGTGGGCGTGACGCGCGCGCAGCCGACGATGCTCCAAAGCAAGAAGAGTTGCCGCGCCGCCAAGCCAACTTCACCTGGCAGAAGACGGACAAGGGAAACTCGCTCTTGCTTGCGAGCTTCTCGTACAGGGACGTTATCGACAAGGGCGTTGCCGACAAGCTTGCAAGCGGCCTCACAACGGTGATCGCCTTGCGCGCCTACCTGCTTCGCGAAGGCGACGCGAATCCTGTCGCTCTCGCGGTTCGCACCTGCCGCGTCGCCTACGATCTTTGGGACGAAGTTTACCGCTTGAAAATTTCAGGGCCCGGCGGCGAACGTGACAGCGCCGCGTTCAACCTCGAAGGCGTCGTTCGTCAATGCGCCGAAGTGCGCGATTTCGTCCTTGCCGACCGCGCGATGCTTGCCCGTGCACAGCCGTATTTCATTGGCGCGATCGTGGAGGTGAACCCAGTGAGTCCGCAGATGCTCGAGCAGATGCGCAGGTGGGTATCGCGCCCTGCCGGTTCCACGGGCATTGGCCCTGGCGATGCGCTTTTTGGCTCGTTCGTGGGGCTTTTCCTTCGGCAAATTGGCACCGCCGACCGCACGTTGCGCTTTCGCACCCAATCCATAATTCCATAAGCGGCCCGGATGCGCGCTGGCACAATGTGGCGCGCGACGCCATTGTTTTGTAGCCTTGTTCTTGATGCCGCGGCGTCTTTCGAACCTCACACACCTTGGCCACCTTGGCGTTGGCGCGCTCTGCTCGCTCATGCTTGTGGCATCCTCGCCTCCACCTCTTCGCGGTCGCGTGAAGGCGATCATCGTCACGCGCATTCACGTGAGCAAAGGCGATCGCACCATGGACCTATACGACGGCTCCACTTTGGTTGCGACTTATGCCGTGGCGGTGGGTCGTGGCGGCGCCGGACACAAAAAAATGGAAGGCGACAACGTCACGCCGGTCGGCCATTACCACGTTGTCACGCGCGTGCCTTCGCATCTGCGCGTTTTCATGCGGCTCGATTACCCCAACGCGGACGACCGCGCGCGCTTCGAAGAACTCAAAAGGCACGGAGAACTGCCGAAAAATGCCACCATCGGGGGTGAGATCGGCATTCACGGTGAACCGCCCGAGGTCAAGCCTTTCAACAAGTTCGACTACGGCAGCCATGGCTGCGTCGTGCTCGAGAATGCCGAGATTGACGAAGTGTCGCGCATGGTGCCGGACGGCACACCAGTAGACATAGATGACTGAATGCTGCCTGCGCTCGTGACGGAAAAGCTCGACGTTTTGCCTGCCACCCCTGGCGTTTATCTTTTTAAAGATAAGAAAGGCAACGTCGTTTACGTGGGCAAGGCCAAGAGCCTGCGCTCACGCGTGCGGAGCTACTTTCAAGAGGGCTCGGGTGACAGCCGCTATTTCATTCCGATTTTGCTGCGCACCATTGGCGACTTCGAAACCATCGTTACTGCTTCGGAGAAGGAAGCGACGATCCTCGAAAACAATCTCATCAAGCAGCATCGGCCTCGCTACAACGTCAAGCTGCGCGACGACAAGGACTACATCTCACTCAAGCTCGATCCTACCGAACCATGGCCGCGCCTTTGGGTCGTGCGTCGACCAAGCGCAAAGCCTTCCGATCATGCCCGCTATTTTGGTCCGTATCACTCGGCAACCGCCGCGCGGCGCACGCTTCATCTCGTCAACAAGCATTTCCAGCTTCGAACGTGCACGAACACCGAAATGCGAAATCGCAAGCGGCCATGCTTGCAACATCAAATCAAGCGATGTCCAGCTCCGTGCGTGCTCGAAGTCGACAAGGGCTGGTACGACGAGCAGGTTCGTGCTGTTGCGATGTTCCTCGATGGTCGTCACGACGAGCTATCCACCGAGCTCGAAGTGCGAATGACCAACGCCGCGCACAGCATGCATTTCGAGCTCGCGGCGGTTTATCGCGATCAGCTTTCGGCCATCGAGAAAGTTCGGCAAGAGCAGCGTGTCGTGGCTGTCGACGACGTCGATCGCGACGTCATCGGCCTGCATCGCGAGGGCGATCTGGTGGAAATTGCCTTGTTGCATGTGCGCCGCGGCAAGCTCGCAAATGTAGCCACATTCTCTGTCAAGAGTGCCGATGTTCCCGACGAAGAAGTGATCGGCGCGTTTCTCACGCAGCACTACCTGTCGGCCGGCACACACAACGCCCACAGCACGAGCGCTGGCGAATCGAACGGCGATGGCGACGATCGGGCGTTACCCATGCCGCACGAAATCATCGTTCCTGTCTTGCCGGACGCTGATTCGGGCATTGCCGAGTGGCTCGGCGAGCAGGCTCGGCACAAGGTGGTGCTCGTCTTGCCGCAACGCGGAAGTCGCGTTGAGCTGCTCGCACTCGCGAGCGACAATGCGCGCCACGCTTTTGCTGAAAAGCGGCGTGCTTCCGACGACGTAGAGCAGCGCCTCGAGCAGTTGAAAGAGCGCCTTCGGTTGCCAACGGTTCCAAGGCGAATCGAATGCTGCGACATCTCTCATCTTGGTGGAAAAGACACCGTGGGTGCCATTGTTGCGCTGCTCGATGGCGAGCCCGACAAAAAGCGTTACCGCACGTTTCACGTTCGCGGTACTGCAGACGGCGCAAAAACAACCGACGCATCGCCAGTGCCCGGAGGCGCGCAAAACAACGACGGCGACGTTGCGCTTGGCGGCGACGACTACCGCGCCATGTACGAAGTGCTTGCGCGCCGATTTCGGCGTGGCCTTCGCAAGCTCGATGCGCGCGCCGCTTCCCAAGGCGAGATTGCAGCCGCTGGCAACGACGAGGCTGCGATGGTGCCAAGCTCGCAGCCTGTGGTCAGCGACGACGACGGCGCCGAGTGGGATTTGCCCGATCTTTTCGTGGTCGACGGCGGCAAGGGTCAGCTCGCGGTTGCGCTCGCGGCTGCGCACGATCTCGGCCTGCACGATTTGCCGGTTGTTGCGCTTGCGAAAGAGAAAGAGAACATTATCGGCGAAACTATGGTCGATCGCGTGTATCTTCCAGGTCAGAAAAATCCCATTCCGCTTCGCACGCACTCGGCTAGCCTGTTTTTTCTGGCGCGCGCCCGTGACGAGGCGCATCGCTTCTCGAATCGCGCCCGCGAGCGGCTTGGGAAGAAGAAGCGCTTCAAGTCGACTCTCGACGATGTTCCTGGCATTGGCCCGAAAACCAAGGCGCTTCTTCTGCGCCACCTTGGCAGCGTAAAGGCCATCGCGGCAGCCGACGACGCTGCGCTGCTCGCTGTGCCCGGCGTGACCGCAAGGCACGTGAAAGCCCTGCGCGCTGTCTACCCAGCGCCAGTCAAGAGCCCATGACGGTTTCGGTACGGGCATGTCGCTTGCTCTCGCGGTCGTTGACACAGGCATCAGCCATTCGATAGGTAACTGTAACGAGAGTCTTCTTGGGCGTATGGCGTTCGTTTAGGGCAGTAGCGCGCGTATCAGCTTGTGGCTTATGAAGGAGGAACGCGAATGAAGTGGATCAACCGGGCAGAATGGGCAGGTTGGGCGAGTAAAGCGCTCATCGCCGGGGCGGTGTTGATGGCCACAGGTGCGGGCGGCGCAGGCTGCCTCACGCGTCCCGTCGGAACGCAGCCTCCGACCACGAAGGTGAATTTCACGTCGCAGGTTGCGCAGCAGCAGGTCGACAAGGTCGATCTGCTTTTCGCGATCGACAACTCGCCGTCAATGGCCGACAAGCAGAACATCCTGTCAGAAGCCGTTCCAAACTTGCTTCACGGTTTGGTCTATCCGCAGTGTGTAATGTCGGACGGCACCACGCCAATCACCCCCGCGCAATTTGCGGATCCAACGGGCACTGCAGACAACAACTACGGGTGCCCTCAGGGGTCGCAGCCGGAATTCAAGCCGATTACCGACATGCACATCGGCGTTGTCAGCTCATCGCTCGGCAGCTTCGGCGGTGATTTGTGCGACGACGCACGCATCGCGACGACCAATAATCCGCGGCTCAATGATCGTGGCCGGCTTCTCAATCCGGGCGACCTTGCCAATGCGAATCCGTCGCATTTTCTAGCCTGGTTCCCGTCGAACCAGGGAGATCCAGCGCGCCACCCTGCGCCACCGGTCCCTGCAATTGCTAATTTTGATACTCTGCAAAGCGATTTTCAAAGCATTGTTGCAGCCGATGGGCAAGCCGGATGCGCCTTTGAATCTCAGATTGAAAGTGTTTATCACTTTCTTGTTCAGCCTGACCCGTGGACAACCATCATCACCACCAACTTCGGTGGCAGTCTCCAAGCAGACCTTGGTGGTCCAGAAAACATCGACGCAATACTGCTAAAGCAGCGTTCCGATTTTCTCCGTTCTGATTCGCTCGTTGCCGTCATCATGTTGACCGATGAAGACGACTCATCGGTCGACCCGCTCTCATTCGGTGGCACCGGCTTTCAGTTTATGAATTTCAACTTCGCTGGGTCCACTGTGACGCGTGATCCGAGCGCCACAACGACCGGTACAACGGCGCCTCGCGCAACGAACGCTTGCGCGACGGATCCGGCTAGCCCGAACTGCATGTCGTGTCTCGACCCCAAGGCCGCGTCCGCTCCGGAGTGTAACGATCCCGTCTACGGCCCCTACTACGGGCCAAAGGACGACGATCTCAATGTCCGCTTCTTTCACATGAAGCAGCGCTTCGGCGTCGACCCGCAGTACCCGCTTCAGCGCTACATCGACGGCTTCACAAAGGCCCGCGTTCCTGATCGCGCTACCGAGCACGTCATCACCATGAACGCCGATGGCACCCGCAATGTTGCACCTTACACATATGCGTCGACGTGCACGAATCCTCTTTTCGCGGCCAAGCTCCCTGCCAGTCCGAGCGAGGAAGTGTGCAGTCTCACGCCGGGTTCTCGCACTTCCGATCTCGTCTTTTTCGCGGTGATTGGTGGTGTTCCGTATCAATCCCTCTACAACAAAGACCCAAAAACCAACGCCGACGCAAGCCTCCTCTCCCCCCCAGATTGGGTGAAGATCCTTGGCCAAGATCCGGTGAACTTCAACTACACCGGTATCGACCCTCACATGGTGCAGTCGACCACACCGCGTGACGGCATTCCGTGGTCGGAGACCGCCGACGTGCTTGGCACAAACGACGTTCCGGATCAGCCTGCTGACTACATTGTTGGTCGCGACTACCAGACGCAGGGCACCGACCTACAATACGCGTGCACGTTCGATCTTCCCTCGTCGGCCTTTACAGCCGGGAATCAATACCGCAGCTGCTCGGGCGTTACCGATTGCGATTGCGATTTTAAGGACGTGAGTCCGCCGCTTTGTAGTGGGCGGCAACAGCAAATCAAGGCAAAGGCTTATCCGACCATTCGCGAGTTCTCCGTGGTTCGAGCCCTTGGCGATCAAGGCATCATCGCGTCGCTCTGCCCAATCTCGCTCACTGTAGATCCGACCGATCCGACGTACGGCTACAACCCGGCAGTCACGTCAATCATCAACCGTCTCAAGAATGCACTGACGCAGCAATGTTTGCCGCGGCAGCTCACGCGCGATCAATCGGGGAATGTTCCTTGTCTTGTTCTCGCGCGGCTTGCCGAGGGCGATACATGCGACAAGTACAAAGAAAAAGGCCTTGGTTTGCCCGATCCGGCAATTCTCTCGACATTCCTTGAGCAGCAAAAACAGCTGTCCGGCGACACATCAAATGGCGGTATCGATCTTTCGACGCTCGCAGTCTGTCAGGTCCCGCAGATCACCGTTGCACAAGGAGCCAGCTGCAAGGCCAATGCAGACATCGGGTGGTGCTACGTCGAGAACTCCAATGCCGGAACGCCGGCGGGTCGCTGCACGCAGGCACTGCTCTTTTCGGCGGGCAGCGCCGAAATCGCCGGTGCAACGTTCTTCCTGCAGTGCATTCAGCAGTTCAGCCCGGGCGAGGCCGCAGGCGACACAGACGCTAGCCAATAGACCGCTTTCGATTTGACGCGATCTCTTCGTTGGCGGCTGCGGTGCGGTCCTCTGACGGAGCTGTGCGACGACGTGTGCGTGTGCTATACAAACACACGCACCAAAGCGCAAAGAGGCTGTTCCGGTCCGCTCCTCGCCGCCGCCTCGACCTCGCGTCAACTTGAAAGCGGTCTTGATTGCGTCAACTTGAAAGTGAAATGGCGGGGCCAAGAAGAACAATCCTCATCATCGAAGACGAGCCCCACATCGTGATGGGGCTACGCGATGCACTCGAGTTTGAGGGCTTTGGCGCCATTTCAGCAGGCAAGGGAAAAGACGGCATTGCGCTCGCGAGAGCCGAGAGCCCCAACGCGGTCATTCTCGACCTGATGCTGCCGGACATGAATGGCTACGCGGTTTGCGAAGAACTACGTCGCAGTTGTCCGCTCTTGCCCATCATCATGCTCACGGCGCGCTCTCAAGAGACCGACAAAATTCGCGGCCTCGACGCGGGTGCCGACGATTACGTCACCAAGCCATTCAGCGTGAACGAGCTCATTGCGCGCATGCGCGCCATTCTTCGGCGGGCCGCAAGACCCAGCGCTGCACCCGAACTCGTCGACATTGGCGATGCACGGGTAAGCTTCTCGTCGCACACGCTCAAAGTTGGTACGACCGAGCACGCGCTTTCGTTCTATGAAGTGGAGCTTCTGCGGCTGCTTGTCGAGCGTGTTGGACAACCTGTCAGCCGCGAAGAAATTCTACAAAAGATTTGGGGCCTCGAGGCCGCCCCAACGAACCGCACGGTCGACAACTTCATTGTGAAGCTTCGCAAGAAGATCGAAAAGCACCCAGACAAGCCCGTGCATATCCTTACGGTCTATGGCTTTGGCTACAAACTCGCCATTCCTGAATAGGTGTGGCTAGTTGTACTCCATAAAAGAGTACATTAGATCGCTTTCAAGTTGACGCGAGGTATCGAACCCCTCGAAAGTTGCGGCTAGAAAAGGCGGACTCTGTGAGAGCGGTGTCTGTGACATTACAGATGACCAGTGCGGATTTGCAGATAACCATGTTCGTGCCGCATCAACAATGGGACATACAGCGCAACTCAGTTGCGCTGAATTTGAAAATCCAAGGCGATGCGCACACGTCGCGCTCCGTTGAGCCCGAAGGCCGTGGCTCTCGAATAGAAGCGGAGCGTGAGCCACGGATTTCGGACTCAACGCAAGTGAGCGCCACCATAAGTGTGTCGGTTTGGTCTTTGCAATGGCAACTATAAATCGAGTGTAGATTGCACTGTGAATATCGAGTTCGATGCAGAGAAATGAAGTTGTAGGCAGGAGGTGAAGGTACAGGTCGAAGGGCTTCCGACAATCTGACTCAAATACGATGGTTTCCACACTTGTAAGGGAAAAAAGGTCATGAATTCATCGTCTACCGTCCGAGCACTCTGTTATCGAACTTCACTCGCGTCCATCTTGGTCGCAAGCGGTGTGATTGCATGCGCTGCCGCGCCGCCTGCATCGAATGAACAGACAGCAACAACGTCCGCTGCGCTCACCATCACGGGGTTGTTCCCGACCGGCGTGGATGATCAGGGAGCGCAGCTTGCCCTCGGGGCCACCGATCCCCACTACAAGGTGTTAAGTAATGATGCACGGTGCGAAAGCACAAACGCGCTTGCTACTGGTCCGGGCCAGGTCAATACCGCCTGGATTGCGAACATGGCACCAGCAAGGTGGATCAGCTGTGTGCTCAATGCGAATGGCGAGGCGAACACAGACTATACGTACGCGACTACGTTCACGCTGCCTGCCGGCGTGCCTCCATCAACAGTGACGATTAGCGGTTCGTGGGCGTGCGACGATTACTGTTCTATCTCGGTGAACGGCCAAGATACGGGGGTTGTGAGCCAGAAACCAAACTTCAGAGCCTCAAACCCCATAGCCCCTTCCACTTTCGTGATTCCGGCAGGCTCAATGTCCTTCCAGACTGGAATCAACGATCTCCAGTTTGTTGTCCACAATGAGCCTGGCAACCAAGGACTCCAAATTGTGTCGATCAACGCAAGTGCAGGTTGCGCGGTCGATAGCGACTGCAGTACGGGCACCTTCTGCAACACCGAAACAGAGGTGTGCGTAGCTCAGATTGTCAACGGCGTCCCGGTTCCCACCATTACGGGGCACACACCGAATCTCGATGGAACATGCACGGAAGACGTTGGAACGGCCGTGTGCGTGAGTGGCGTGTGCGATACGAACGACGACCAATGCGGCTTCAATGAAGGCGTCGGACCATGCACGGCTGAAAATGGGGCCACGGTCTGTCGCTCGGGTGCTTGCGATGAGGGCGCCGGCACGTGTATGGCGATAGTCCCTTGTGGAGGCGACGAGGATTGCGACGCCAACTCGTGGTGCAATACGGCCGTCCCCGCCTGCACGCCGAAGCTCGCCAACAGCGCGCCCATCCCCGCACTCCCCGGCCACACCCCAACGCTCGACGGCACCTGTACCGAGGACGTGGGTACTGCGATATGCGTGTCAGGCGTGTGCGATACGGCGGACAATAAGTGTGGGTTCACCAACGGTACTGGCCCATGCACTGCCTCGAATGCAAACACCGTTTGTCGCTCGGGGGCATGCAGCACCAACGGTACATGCATGGCGGCCGGTGGCTGCAACGTCGACCAAGATTGCAGCGGGAACATGTGGTGCAACCAAACGGCTCACTCCTGCACCCCAAAAGTCGTCAATGGCGGTTATATACCAACGGATTCCGCGCATACCTCCCCGACGCTCAACGGGACATGCTCGGATGCCGCTGCTGCTCTGACATGCGAGAGCGGAGTTTGCGACGTTTCTGACAACAGGTGCGGGTTCGCGGGCGGTAGTGGCCCATGCACGGCGGAGAACGGCACAACCGTATGCCGGTCCAAACAGTGCAATAGCGACGGCAAGTGTGTAGCTCCAACCACCTGCACCGTCGACACGGATTGCGACCAAGGTATGTGGTGCAATCAATCGAAATCCGCGTGCTCTCCGAAGCTTGGCAACGGCAGTTCAATACCAATGGATCCTTCGCATAAGAATCCGACCTTGAATGGCGTCTGCACGACGAATGCGGCCGCCCTGGTTTGTCAGAGTGGGGTTTGCGACGTTTCTGACAACAAGTGCGGGTTTGCAAGCGGTGGCTTGTGCACGACAGACGACGCTACGACGGTATGTCGGTCGGGGCAGTGCCAGGCGGATGACACGTGTGTGCCTATCAACAATAACAACGGCTCGTTGCCGTCGGGCATTTCCCCCGCTGGCGGCGGCATCCTATCGTGTGCGGTGGTGAACGCGGGCATTGAGCGTCGCGTCGGCATCGGCCCGGCATTCGGCTTCATGGCAATTGCGATCGCGGGTCTGCTTCGTCGACGTCGCGATCGGGCATCGTGAGAAGACTGACGCTATCGAAAGCGGTTAAGCGACGTTTTGGATGCGCACCAGCCGCGCGTACGCCCCTCGTCGCGCGAGCAATTCGTCGTGCGTGCCGCTTTCGAGGATGCGGCCGTTGCCGAGCACGTGAATGCAGTCGGCGCGGCGCACAGTGCTTAGGCGGTGCGCGATGATGATGCAGGTTCGTGATTGCATGAGTTCGTCCAGGGCGCGCTGCACCGCGGCTTCGCTTTCCACGTCGAGGGAGCTGGTTGCTTCGTCGAGGATGAGAATGCGAGGATTTTTGAGTAGCGCTCTGGCGATCGAGATGCGTTGGCGCTGGCCGCCTGAAAGGTTGACGCCACGCTCGCCAATACGGCTTTCGTAGGCGCCATCGAGCTGCATGATGAACTCGTGCGCGTAAGCCGCGATGGCGGCGCGGCGCACGTCGTCGTCCGAGGCATTGGGCTTGCCGTAGGCGATGTTGTCGCGGATGGTGCCGGTGAAGACGAATGCGTCTTGTTGGACAATGGCGATCGCCGAGCGGAGCGTTTCCAGCGCATAGTCTCTGACGTCAACGCCGTCGACCAGAATTCGCCCTTCGGTCACGTCGAATAGCCTTGGCAACAGCGAGAGCAGTGTGGTTTTTCCGGCGCCCGAGGCACCTACGACCGCAATGCGTTGTCCTGGTTCCGCCGCGAGCGTGACACCGCTCAGCACCCATGGCTGCACGCTTGCAGGAACCTCATCGATCGCGTCGGGGACATCGTCGTCGAGGCGCGCGCGCGCTTCGGCACTGTCGTCCGAGTAACGGAAGCGCACGTTTTCGAATCGAACCTCGCCGCGACTCGGCACGACGCGGTATGGATTGGGTGGGTCTATGACCGAAGGTTGAATGCCAAGAAGCCAGAAAACGCGGCGCATCGCGCTCACGCTCGTTTGATAAACGATGTTGAGCTCGGCGAACCTTCGCACGGGCCCGAACATGATGAGCACGTATCCGAGAAACCGTGTGAGCTGACCGACCGTGATGGCGCGTGTCAAGGCGAGGTAGCTGCCGTAGCCGATCACAATCGTCGTGCCGATGTTCACGAGCACTTCGCCTGCGGCGGCAACGAGGTGACCCTCCCGGCTTTGCGCGAGCACCAGGCCGTGGTGGTCGATGACATCGCGACGGAGAAGCTCGGCTTCGCGGCGTTCGGCGGTGTATGTTTTGACGAGTGCCTGGCCGGCGAGTCGTTCGGCAACGTTGCCAGAGATGCGCGTAAGCTTGCCGTTCATGCGCTCGCTCGCCCGCTGCACGCGCGGATTCATGAACGCGAAGACGGCGGCGTAGATGGGAAATAGGCTAAGACATGCGACGGTGAGCTTGGGGCTGATGGATGCGAGGAGCACGACGGCGATCGCGAGCTGAACGACATCGAGCCCCACGACGATGAGCCCCGTGTAGACGAGCGAGGTTGCTTCGTTCACGTCATTCAAAAAGCGCGAAAGAATTGAGCCTGTGCGCTCCTTGGTGAAAAACAGAAGACTCATTTTCTGCAAGTGTTCGAACAGGGCCCGGCGAATGTCGACAACGACTCCGTGGCCGAGGTGCACGTTGAAGTGGCCGCGCCCGTAGACAACGGCAGCATGCGCAACGGCAACGAGAGCCGCGAACTCGGTCAGGTGTGTGAGCCTGTCGCGACGAACTGCGAAGGGAAGTGCGTCATCGGGCGCTGCAAGCACATCGACCGCCGAGCCGGTGATCCACGGGTACGCAAACGACAGCACGAAGCCCGCAATGCCGAAAGAGATCGTTAGCACCGCGTACCGTGCGTGCGGCCGGACGTAGCGCAGAAGCTGTAAGAGTGGACGGACCACGCGATCTCCTCATGATGCACGCGCGAGCGTTGGATGCGCGACTTGGAGCATGCGCGCCCTTGCAGCTTCGAGGCGTCCTCGTTGGCGCGCAATCTCGCGCTCGAGCGGCGCGTGGACTTCCCGATTCCCGTGGCTGTCGGCGTAGTCCCATAGGCCGTTATGGCAGTGCCGGTCGTCGAGCCAACCCGGGTGGTTGAGGACCGGGTAGAGCGTGACTCCGTGCAGTTCGCATCCTTGCTCGATGGCGCGTTCGCATTCGTCAGCCACGTAGGCAAACCACGACGCGCGCGCGTCGCCCTCGGTGCCAGTCTCGGAAATGATCATGGGTCGGCGATAGCGTTCCCAGACCTCGAGCAGCATGGACGACAGCGGACGGTAGCCTGTTTCGCCTTGGAATACCGTTTTGCGATCCACGGTGAACTGGTTGTGCGGGTAGAAGTTGACACCAACGACATCGAGGTAGTGCGCCTGGCCGCCAATCGATGGCCACGCGCGGCCCGTGAGCATGTCCCATGCTTGGTATTGCGAGCGGCTGAGAGCTTCTGCCGCTGCGCGCTCTGCCGGATCGTCGGACCTTGGGACTCCATAAATGATGGGATCGGCTGCGAGAAAACGCGCCCCCTTGTCGACCGAGCGTATAGCCTCGATGGCTTCGATCGTTGCGCGCACGAGCTGCACTTTGAGCTCCACGCCGCGGCCTTCTTCAAATGGATTCATGTAGCGAACGTCGCCGCCGGCCCAGGAAAGAAATGACATTTCGTTGATGGGCGACAGCATCACGGCGCGATCGGTTTCGGACGTGAGCCAGGTGGCAAAGGCACGTGCATAGCGTGCGAAGCGCGACGGGAACGAAGCTGCAAAAGGGTCGACGTTGTCCGGCCAGCCAAAGTGCATGAGATCCCAAACGACATCGAGACCATGACGTTGTGCCGCGCGCAGCATCGGCGCCACGAATGAAAAATCGTATGTGTCACCACGGCGTGCGGCGCGCACCCACGACACGCCGTCGCGGCATGCCGTCATGCCTAGGTTCGCGAGACGTTGGTAGTCAGCATCAACGAACTGGAGGTGGCGCGTGCTCGCATGCAGGTCGAGCCTTCTCCCGCCTTTGCTGATGACGTGGCATGAGCATTCGAATCCGCCGAGAAAGAAGCCTTTGAAAAGAGGGTATTGGGTAGCAGGTCGAGCGAGTGGGCAAGGTGCGCCATCGCGATGAGTCACGTCGAGCATGCCTTCGCTCGTGCAACACGTGGGCGAGACAACCGTTGAGGTGGCCCGCTTTCGATTTGACGCGATCTCGACTATTTCATGCACGCCTGCCATGCTTGCGGCGTTTGCGCTGCCATGGCGCAGTTGTACGCCGCACGTGAAATCTCGTGGGTGCTGCAGTGATCGCCGTGCTCCGCAGCCCCCTGGGCGCGTGTTTGAGCCTTGATCTGCGCGAGATCTGCGGGATCGATGCCCTGGAGCATCGGGTTTTTGCTGATTTCCAGATCCAGGTACTTATCAAACACTTTGTTGCACTCGGCTTTCGAAATTTTGCCGGTTGCTTTGGCGTTGCTGTCGTGCGTGGCAGTTGGTGCAGTTGGTTTTGGGGTGCTTTCCGCTGCTACTGCGCCTGCGCCGCCAGTCGTATCGCTTTGAAGGCGTGTATCGCCGTGAAGGCGCGCCTCGGATGCGGAGTTCGCCGGGACCTGCTCATCATAAGGCGACCTGGCTTTGGATTGGCCGCAGCCGACGCCGGCGACAAGGATCACGGACACGAGAACAAAACAGGAGAGCGCGCGATGCGATGATGACATTACCCGGATGAGCATAGCGGAAATAAGCATAGCGGGTGGCTCGTTTACGGCAGTGGCAATCGCGTTGGGCAATCGCCGTCGCCCTGATAATGGCCAATCGATCTCATTTCGCTGACAACGTAATCAAACACGGTGATAAGGCCGTCGCCGTCCTCGTCGCGAACCGATGTGAGATCGTACGGTGACTCAGGCAAGGCGACAGTCACATCGCACGCTTTGAGCTCGGCGATGGTTAAATCTCCATTTTGGTCGGCGTCGCAGATTTCGAGCCACTGCGCGAGGCGCGTGGTGATTTCGACGCCCTGCGTGACATTGTCGAAAAACTCGTGGTCGCCGTGAATGGTCGGCTTGATTTGAATGGTGCCCGAGGCGGGGACTGCAAAACCCGCAAGACCGTCGGGGCTTGCACAATCGGAAAATGATGTGCCTGCCGCAAAGCCCCACTTGAAAGTGATGGTTGTGTCGTCTTTTTGGCCCGAACCCTCGAAGTATACGGAAAAGCCATTTTGAATCATGAAGTCGACGTCTTCTTGGCGTGTGGGCGCGAGTCCTTGGTTGCTGGGTTTTGCATTGGGCATGTCGAACCCGAACTTGTCCCAGCGCACCGCATCGACGTTCGTGAATGTGTTGGTGACGTAGCCACTTGTTGGTGCGTTTCGTAAATCCAAGATGAATACCGTGCTATCGCCAATCGTTGCCTGGGTGTCGGTGCGCGTTGCGCGAAAGTTGCCAATGGCGACGAGGAAACGGCTGTATCGGATTGTCCAGCCGTCCTGCACGCTTTCCATGTCTGTGCCGGGGTCGAGGCCCTGCGTGATGGTGTCTTCCGGAACCACGAAAATTTGCACGGTGCCCTTGCCGGTGCCCTCACATGCAGGGGCAAACGCGAGGAGTAAGGCGAAAAGGGCAGGGGCAGCAAGCGCAACGGGGGCAACGCGACAAGGTTTCATCTTATTATGGATTTGAAAGCGGTATCCAAACGAAATCCATGGGTGCAAGGTTTTTGATTCCAACGATAATGGCGGAATGCTCTCTGGTACCAGGTTCAATGTGGAACACAGTGTCGCCACTTGCGGCAAGCTGGGCGGCCATGTCGTCGAAGTCGAGTTGTTTTAGCCAACCTGTTGGGTCAAATCGTACTTCGAGCCGATAGAAGCTGCTCGTGATGTTTCCCTCGGCCGTGGCTGTGGGAAAGGCATTCTGCCCTTGGTATTGCGGAACCACGTCAACGTCGGCCGTGAATGCAAATGCACCCGTGCCCTTCTGTGCATATCCCTCGATGCGCATGGAGTGCCCTGGGCCAGGCGTGTTCGGCGCGGGCGTTGGGGATTCTTGCGTGGCGAACCACGAGATTCCAAAGTCGTAGGCTGCGCTTTGCACGCTTCCCGACAAGCCGTGCACGCGGCCAAGCAGGGCTTGTTGCATGAATGCGAGGCCGTCTATGAGCGCGACGCTCGTGATTTCGTCGACGGCCTGCTCGCAGAGTGTCGACGAGCCTGAAGCCGACGCACAGAAATAGAACGGCCCGAGCGCCACATCGGCTCGCGTGAGCGTCACGTTCCAGCCACGAAGGGTGGCCGAACCAGTGCCTTGCGGGACCACCACCGCGTCGTACGCAACGAGGGTTTGCGGCGACTCGATGCATGCTGCAACCAGCGTCCCGGCAAGCGCCAAGCAAGCACCCATGGAAGCAATCATGGAAACGTGTCTGCGAGCCATCACAAGTACACCGTAATGCTTGCAAGGATGGTGCGTGGCGCGCCAGCCGTGATATGGCGCGCGGGCAACCGCGAGGGAATGGGCGTTGTTTGCCAGTTTGATACAAACGCGTATTCGGTGTCCGCGTACTGGGCATCGAGGAGATTCAGCACGTCGAGCGAAAGCTCGAGGAAGTCGCGCCGCACCGACGCTGTGGCGTCAACCAGGAACACGGCCGGCGAGCTTTGGCTATACGGCAGCGGCCGCGCCGACAGGAATGTCGTTGCATAACCGACACGCCACGCGAGCTCTTTGCCCATGACGATTCCAGCCTTTTTGGCAAAGCCAACATCGGCGCGCACCAAGAGCGGTGGCACATAAGGCAAGGCCTGCCCCTGCACGAACGCGGGTGTTGGGTTGTCGGGCGTTGGTACGGGTGGCGAGTCGAGCGTTGCGTGCACGTACGTGGCGCTGAATGCCGTATTCAGCCATGGTGCTGGTTTTGCCACGAAGTAGCCAACGAACCCGCGCCGGGTCGTTGGACCAATGCGCTCGAGGCGTGCGGTCGTGGGATCGAACGCGAGATCGTACGACAAATCGGTTTCGTATGCGGCGGCTGTCAGCGACATGCGATCCTTGTCTTTGATCGTCATGCCTGCTTCGTAGCTTCTTACCTTCGCGAAGGGCGCTTGTTCGCCTTCCTCGAGCGTGCGCGCATCCGGTGAGCGGTAGCCCTCGCCGTACGATGCCGAGAGCTTGAGCCACGGAGCTGGCAGCGCTTCGACGGTTGCGCGCGGGCCTGCCGCGATGCCGCTTGCTGTGCGCCTGAAGCCTTCGATGTGCGTTTTCTCTGAGAAGGCTGGGATAAAATTTCCGAGTTTGTCGTCCACATCGAAAAAGAGCAAATCCGCGCGTGCGCCGCCGCGCACCCGCACGTAGCGCGTGGCCGCGATGTCGACGTCGGCATACGTTCCGATGTCGGTCTGTTTCACGTTGGCGTCGACGCGCTGATCCCACGTCTCGTTCTGCGGCATCATGAGAAGGTTCTGCGCTTGCGCGATGTTGTGCGTCTGAACGCTGGCGCCTAGTTCATATTGCAAACTAGTATTTTCGATTGCATGAAAGCGCTGGCTTCTGTAACTGATTTGCCCGCCAATTCCGAGGTCGTCGTTCGACTGCTCGACGAGATCTCCGCGACCAACCCACGTCGGCTCGACGACGGAGCGCTCCGTGTATCCCGTGAAGTTCGTGCGAGCTCGAAATGTTGCAATATACAGCCAAGTGCCAGCCTCGACGCGCGCGCCGTCACTCGTCTTTTTTTCGAGGGAAATACCAATTTGCGTGCGCGACGTGCCTGCCGATTGCGCACGTGCCGACGGATCGGAATAGGCGTCGTAGAAGCCCACGCGCCCCGCGTCGATGTCGTCGCGACGAAGCACGCCAGCGAGATTTGCACGCGCTGCGTACGCGCCAATATGAAGCAATGCGGTGACATCCGAAGGTAGCGCGATTTTGTACTGCCCAACCGCGCCTCCGGAGGTTGCGCCTCGCGTGCCGTCGCCGAAGCCATTGGTTCGACGCAGCACGGCGGCGCCAAAGGTTTCTTGTGCCTCCCCCTCGGGTGCCCAGATGCCGAGCACGCGCTGCGTGTTGAACGAGCCAAAGGTTGCCTTGACGCGCGAGCGCCGCTCTTCGACGCCAAGGTCGTAATCGATGCTGCCCGCAACAGCGAAGTCGCCTTGGCGCGGATCGTAGACGCCTTCGACAACGCGAATCGATCGCACGGTTTCAGGGATAATGAGATTTAAATCCGCATAACCCTGCCCATGAATGTGCGAGGGCTGATTCATGGGGATGCCCGAGACTTTGAATTCGACGTCTTGCCCATGCTCGGCGTCGAACCCGCGAAGGTAGATGCGCTGGGCAATGGCCTCGCCTTCGGGATGCGCGATGAAGACTCCGGGTGCCGTGGAGAGCAAATCGGCGCCCGTGGCGTGCGGTGCGGCGGCGAGCGTTTCTCCTGAAAGCCGGAAGTCGGACGGTCCGCGGCTTGGCGGATTCGGTTTGCCTGTGATTTGGACTTCGGCAGGCTCGCTTGCGGCCACAGGTGCTCGAGGCGCTTGTTGTGCCTGCTCTTCCGGCACGGCACCGTGCGTGGGCAACTCGGGCTCGGGCGCAGGTGTTGGCGGCACGAGTTCGGGCGGTGGAGCCGGTGGTGCGAAATGAAACGGTACGCGAATGCGACTTGCAACGGGCTTGCCGGCGCGTTCAGCTGGAACGAAGGTCCACTGGCGAGCCGCAACGATGGCGGCTTCGTCAAGGTCTTTGCCACCCGATTCGATGACGTCGACCTTTGACACATGACCATCGATATCGACCGTGAGCGCGAGGACGACATCGGCGTGCTTGCGAGTGGCAAGGGCCGCGCGTGGGTACACGGCATCGACGTGCGTGATGACCGACGGCGGCGTGATCTGAGCGGGCGCATCGCCTTGCGCGCGCGCCTGCCCGCCGATCAGTGCGGCGCAAATCCCAAGCACCATGGCAACGAGCGGTCGGGCAACGCGATGGCGTGGATGACGAACCTTCATGGATTGTGTGGATTGGCGAAATTGAGGAATCGATTCATCGAATGAGCAAGTGACAAATTATGGATTTAATTGCCATTCGCGTTCGATTCGCTCATAGCGAATTGTGCCTTGTCGTCAAGCGTGGATTGTGTCGGGTCGCGCGCAGGGGCGCGATTCATCGCGCCCCCGGATCGGCCAATGGTATGGATTCCAAAATGGCGCGGTCGAGCGCCATGAATGGCGCCCCTACGTGGCTAGGTGCTCACGCCTATGCAGCGCGGTGCGATCTGTTCGTGGACACGATGTGCGGAACAGGCAGCCGATCGATTCGCAAAAGCGTGCCATCGGGCAATTCGCGCCACGGCTCGTCGGTGATCTTTTCGGATGCGATGAACACCGCGTGGCGACGCGTGGTCCATTTCGTTACGAGGTCGGTTCCTGGTGCAACCGAACGCCGCGCGCGTACCGGATCGCGAGGGTCGCGCTCGAGGAGAAACAGCGATCGACCCGTGCGGTGTGCAAACGATGTGACGCCATCGGAAAGCAAGAAGTTGAACGCACCAATGGCCTCAGCCCTCAGCTCTTTGGTCACCTCTTCGATGAGCGCCATTGCCGACGCGCGTGACGCTTCGCCGTGGAGCCTCAGAAGACTGCGCTCATCGAGCCGCGTGAGCAGGTATGCGAACAATAGCTCGCTGTCCGTGTCACCTTGGATCTCGTCGAGACGAGCTTTGGAGCATCTTGTGTGTAAGATTTGTGTATTTTGCACGGTTCCATTGTGCGCGAACACCCACCCGTCGCGCGCAAAGGGATGTGTGTTTTCGAGGCGCGTGGGCCCCACTGTTTTCTGACGGATGTGGGCCACGAGCACGCGCCCGTGGCACCGTGCGGCAATCTCGTGAAAGCGGCGATCTTCCCCTGCGCGTTCGACACCTTTGTACAAGCGCCAGGTGTCGCCCGCGACCTTTGCCGACGAACGCGAGGTCGACGCCGACCCGTCCGCGTCATGAATGGCGATTCCCCAACCGTCGGGGTGCTCGCGCGAAAGGGTGGCAAGGCACCGCGGGGCCTCGGTAAGAACCAATCCAAATTCCGTGGACTCTGAAGCAACGATTCCAAGTAAGCGACACATGTGATGACAGCGAGGAGTGCGGTACTACAAAATTCCGCCCTCGAGTGAAAGTATATGGCTAGCGAGTGACTCGTCGAGCCTTTCTAGAGTAGTCTGGCGTAGCGTAGATGGGTACGCATGTGCGGCGCCGTTGTGATGTAGCAACCGCACGCAGATCGCACTATGTGTGCGAAACTTAGGCCGTTTTCGATTTGACGCACGCACTGCGCGCATTGCCGCACACGGCGGCGAGCTCGACCTAACGTTCTAACGTTGCGGTGGCATCGCGAAAAAGGGCGGCCTTTGCTCGGCTGCGTCCATGTCGTCTGCAGTGTAATACGCGACCACCATCTCACGCGCGCCTTGGCGCGTGTAAACGTCTGCGCGCGGGTGTTCGATGACGTCTGCGATGATCTCGGCGACTTCTTCTTGTGACTGCCCTCCTGGCAGCGCGCGTGAATCCACGCCGCCGTACTTGGCATGGAGACCAAAGTCGGTTGCGACAACACCGGGGTGCACGCACGAAACGTGGATATTTGGGTATTGTGCACGCATCTCCATGCGAAGGTTCGCCGTGAGCGCGTTCATCGCGTGCTTCGCGGCTGCATAGGCCGAGCGCAAAGGTGTGAGCGGCAACCGCCCGAGCATTGACGAAACGTTGATGATGTGGCCGCGACCGCGCGCACGAAAATGCGGGAGCACGGTCTGCACGCCGTACAGGACAGACTTGACGTTGACCGAGATCATCTCGTCGATGTCTTCACCGGTGAGCTCCGACACGTTGCGCGACATGGCGCGTCCCGCGTTGTTCACCCACACGTCAACGTGACCAAAGCGCGCGATGGCGGCGTCGAAAGCTTGGTTCACGTCAGAGCGGCGCGTGACGTCGGCAACGACAGCGAGCGCGTGCGGCCCCGACCGCGCCGCGACCTCGGCGAGCTCACGCTCGCGTCTCGCCACGAGCACGGGGTTTGCGCCCCGCGTGCCCACGAGTTCGGCCAACGCGGCTCCAATGCCGCTGCTTGCTCCCGTAATGACGATGGTACGTTCTTGCATGGCAACGCAGCATAGCCCGCTTTCGATTTGACGCGATTTCGATGTTTTTTTCCCGGGTGCTTTATTCAGCGTTTGCGTCGAGTGCCGGCACTGGCGGCTGGTCGGTTGGCGCAACGCCGGCGGCAGGTATGGCAGCAGCCCGAGGCTTTCTTTGCGGTTCGCTGTAGTTGCCGGCAATGACATTGGCGGAAGGCATGTGCAGATCCCACACGAGACCTACGGCCGCAAGCAAACGAAGAATATAATACGTAATATCGTATTGCCACCAAAGGAATCCCTGGCGGACCGATCGCTGGTAGTAATGGTGGTTGTTGTGCCAACCTTCGCCTAATGTAAGGAGAGCAAGAAGTGGATTGTTTTTGCTTTCGTCTGTTGTGTTGTAACGGCGGTAACCCCAATGGTGCGAAAGCGAGTTAATCGTAAACGTGCCGTGCCACAGAAATGTGGTGGAAACGAGAAAGCCCCAAACGAAGGAAAACCAGCCACCAACCAAGTAAAGCACGATGGCGAGCACGATGCCCGGCACGACGTGAAACCTGTTGAGCCAGCGAAGTTCGGGCCAGCGCGTAAGATCGCCAATCCACCGCGTGTCGGTGTTCTCCGTTTCGCGATTGATAATCCAGCCCATGTGCGAATACCAAAAGCCGTAGTCGCGGTACGAGTGCGGATCGTTCGGAGTGTCGGAATACTTGTGGTGCGCCCTGTGGTGCGCCGACCACCAGAGCACGCCCTTCTGCAGGCTGGTTTGCGCACCAAGCGCAAGAAGAAACGCGAAAGGGCGGCTCGTTTTGTAAGTTCTGTGCGAAAAATATCGATGGTAACCAGCCGTTACGAAGAACAGGCGGCCGAAGAAGAGTGCGGCCGCAAGACCAACCCCCTTCCACGAAAAGCCGAGCATGGCGACGCCGATGATGGCGCCGAGTTGAACGCCGAAAAATGGCACACTCACGAACCACCCGAAGCGTCTCTTCAGTCCCATGGTCGGGCACTTTACGAGCGCGGTCGTCAGCAATTGGTCAGGTTACCGACACATTGCGGAACACGAAATGGCCCGTGCGACGGTCGCTATCCCGCGGCTCCTCCTAGTGCCGTCTCATGGTTCCTCTCAAAATCCCGTGGAACTTGTGCCGGGCGGCACTAGAACCGTTGGGTGCCTTCTTCTTCCCTGCACGCGCTGCTCTCGAACCGGCGGTACGTGCTCTATCTGGCGTCGCGACTCTCACTCGTCATCGCAACGCAAATGCTGTCGGTCGCAGTCGGCCTGCAAATCTATGAGATCACTCACGATCCCCTACGGCTCGGTGTCTCGGGCTTGGCGCAATTTCTCCCTATTGTCCTGCTCACGCTGCCCGGTGGCCACGTCGCAGACTTACGTGATCGGCGCAAAATCTTACTTGTTTGTCTTCTTGGTTTTGCCACAGCGGCTGTGTTGCTTGGCTTGATGGCCTACGCAAACATCCGTCGCGTCGCACCCATCTATGCCGTGCTCGTGGTGATCGGAGCCATTCGTGCCTTCAGCGCGCCGGCGAGCCAGGCGCTCATGCCGAACCTCGTTCACCGAAACGAGCTCGAACGCGGCGTTGCACTGAGCTCGTCGGCGTGGCAGCTCGCGATGATCGTCGGTCCGGCGCTCGCGGGCGTGCTTTACGCAAGAACCAAGGGCGCTACCTTCGTGTATTTTGCATGCACCGCGATGGCTCTCATTGCCTTTGCGACCATGTTTGCCATTGGCCACTTTCGATTTGACGCGATTTCTTCGTTGGCGGCTGCGGTGCGGTCCTCTGACGGAGCCGTGCGACGGCGTGTGCGTGTGCTACCAGCACACGCACCTCCCGCTGCCTCGAACTCGCGTCAACTTGAAAGCGGTCTGGCGAAACGCGCCGCCGCGCGACCCCCCGCTTCATTCGCAACGGTTCTCGCTGGCATCCGCTACATCTGGTCGAACAAACCTATCCTTGGTGCCATCTCGCTCGACCTCTTTGCCGTTTTGCTCGGAGGGGCCGTGGCCCTTTTGCCAATCTACGCGCGTGACATCCTTCACGTCGGTGCGGAGGGGTTTGGCATGCTGCGAAGCGCGCCGGCCGTGGGCGCCGCCACCATGGCTTTTTTGCTTGCTTATGTTCCGCTTCGCCGCCACGCGGGAAGCGTCATGCTCGGGGGCGTGGCTCTTTTCGGCATTGCCACAATCGTTTTCGGTGTGTCGACAAACTTCAGGTTGTCGCTCGTCGCGCTATTCGTTCTTGGTGCGTCTGACATGGTTAGCGTCGTCATCCGCTCGTCGCTCATCCAAATTCGCACGCCCGACGAGATGCGAGGCCGCGTTGGCGCCGTGAACCAAGTCTTTATCGGCGCATCGAACGAGCTCGGTGAGTTCGAGTCGGGTGTCACAGCGAAATTCCTCGGGCCCGAGCTCGCCGTCGTTGTTGGCGGCATCGGCACGTGCCTCGTCGTCGTGACGTGGGCCATCAAGTTTCCCGAGTTGCGCAAGGTCGATCGCCTCACCGCTGACATTCAGAATTAGCACTACTGCCGGGAATTGCCCGGCAGTAGTGCTAACGAAGTCGCGGGAGCGACTTCGCGGAGGGGTGAATTGCCCGCGAAAGCGGGCAAGAGGGGGCGCCGCGCCCCCTCAGAGACATCTAACATGACTGCTTTCCGCGAAGCGGAAACGCGCAGCGCGGGATGAAGTCCCGGCAGTAGTGTTAGGGACCGTTTTCGATTTGACGCGACGTCGAGGCAGGGCCGAGGAGACAGGCTTTCGGCTCGAGGCGTAAAGATGCACTCCCGACGCAACGCCCAAAAAAGTCAGCCAAAAAGCACGTCCCAAAAAAAGTGAAGGCAAGTCCCCGTCGACGCAACTTCGAGGGAAGCCGGTCGACTTAAGCCCTCATGGGTAACAACAGCATTCAAACCTCATGGCCACGACAAACCAGTAACCTCAACAACTCCGCCAACGCCTCGCTTCCCACGGCAAACACTCCTGCGCCCGCCGTGGGAGGGAATCGGCCACTACCATACCCTTCCGACGCAGACTGGCAACGCGCTTGGGATGATCTGCCTGACAGGGACATCGATTGGTCATCGGGCTCTCATCTGCCAGCAATGGATCCACAGGCGGAGCGTATCGCGGAGGTCAAACGCGCGACCGATGCAAAGGTACAAGCGAAGCTCGACGCCGTGCATGACCGTTTTTCAGGACCTTATAAAGTCAAAGGCGAACAAGCCCCGGTGCCCGCCCGCCCCATGTTCAGAATGAATGTGCCGGACACCCTTAGCGCGAAGAACGCCGAAGACCATAAGAACGAGCTCGTGAAGATATGCAAAAAAGCTGGGATCCCCGGCAACGTCATAAACAATGCACGCGTGGGGCGCCCAACACCCCAAGAGCTCGTGAAGGTTACCCAGGCTCTCATCGACGCCGGAAAGCTGCCAGACGCGGACGCGACTCTCAACACCGTGGAAAAGCGCATTCGTCAAATGCAGTTCGACTGGGGTATTGGTGTGGACTGCGCCGGTTACGTCAGGGAAGCTGCCGTTGCCGTGCACGGCAACGGCGCGCAGCCTCTGGTCAACGGCGCGAATCGTTCTGGCGCCATTCACAGCATATTACAAACTCCCGCGTTCAAAAAAGTCGCGTTTAAAGAAGACGCGGATCCTAGAGTTCACAACATTCGCGACATTCGCACAGGTGACATCATCCATCTCGATTCTAAGAATCCTAAAGGGGTCGGTCACAATGCGATCGTCCACAGCCACGAGGTCGCTACCGATTCGAGGCGCGACGAGCTTTGGGATCGCGCCAAGCGCTCCACTGATTTGCTCACTAATTTGGTCACCGGTACTGATGTCGATGGCTTCTTCTGTGGCAAAGGTCCTTTTCATGTGCTGAACGTCGATTCGTCGTGGGGCGTGGACCCTGCTGGGGTGGAACACGGCGGCTTTCGGCGGGACATGTGGGTCTATGACGAGAGCACGGGGAAATGGGGCACTTTCCTCCCGGGTAGACCGGTTTCTCCGGACCAACCGGTATTTATTACAAGCCAAACTGGCCCGTATAATCACGTCTTCAAGGATGCGTTTCGCCCAGCGAGTGAAAAATGAAAAGTTATTTCATTATCGCTTATCTCGTTATTACGGCCATCACGCTCGGCGCGTGCTCGCGTCGTGCTGAATCGACATCCACGGCCGCAACGTCAACTCCACCTCCCGCCGGTGTTGCGCCCATACCACCATCGCCTTCGACCGAGTCGCTGGCGGTCGCGAGTACTCAGCAGGCACAGCCTAATGCAGCCGCAGAACCACCTTTCAATGCACCGCCCGGCACTTCGCTCGTCGCTTCGGGCAGGTCCAGGTGCATCCATGTCGTCGACGTCGCGCCCGGAAAACCAGCATCTCCGTCGCTTCCGGCAGGCTCAGTCTACCTTGGGTGCGCCACAGTCCCTCTGTCGAGCGACTATCATGGGGAGGGCATACCCACGATCATCGAATGGGATGTTGCGCGAGGTCGTGTTTTGCGATCCGTAGACTTGCCTTTGACAGCGATGATGCACGTCAAAACGTTCAACGATAACGTGTATATTGCATCAATTCCGACGGAAGGCATGAGTGAAACGCAACTGGTTGCACTCGATACCGACTTGCGCCCTCGCGAAACACACTCACTCACTTTCAGCATAAGCGTTTCGCTCGAGGCAAACGAAAAATATCTCGCTGTTTCCTATAGACCTCATGGTGATAAGTTTTACCCACTCAAGATAGAACTCTTAGACGCAAACCATCTCACCACCGTGGCAACAAGCTCGGTCGGTTCCGCTGATTTGATCCTGGACGATATAATGGAAAGACCCGGTGACGCGCTCGAGTTCTTTGGCGATCAGCTTTACGTTGCTGGCGTTCCGTCGTTCACGAAACCTCCTGAAGTTCCGTCAGCTTTCAGCAATGGCGCCTCACATAACCTGCCTTTCGTCCGCGTGTTTGCGATGAGCCTTCCTTCGCTCGAGATTGTAGGCATCTACAAAAGTAAAAAAGATTCATATTACCCACTGAGACTGCAATCTGCAGCCGGACATCTCATCCTCACAGGTGACCAGGAAGGCTACGAAGAATTCACGGCAGATCTCAAGCCCATTCGCAAGCATGATGGGTGGTTCTACGCCGGGACGGCGTTCGATCCAATAACAGGCGAAGTCTTTTCGTGCCCCAAGCTTGGTGAACCAAACCTCGGTAAACCAGAAAAATACCCAGGAACAGTCACAAACTACAGCGCCGCCTTTTGGACTGGGCTCGAGGCAGCCTGCGTGGCTGACGTGGAGGGGCATATCATCGTTGGCCGCTTGAAGGACTGGCCAACACGCTAAAAGCTAGACCGTTTTTTGAGGACTGCAGCCGCCAACGAGCCAACGGCCAACACGAAAGCGGGCGCGTCAAATCGAACACGCTCTAACGGGCTTTGCGTTTCGTGTTCGTGCTAGTCGATTCAGGGGGCAGCTCGTCGTCGTCGAGGGGTGTGGGCTCACCAACGCGTACGTTGCTGGGGGTTGCGGCGACGCGGGGGCGCCAGTCACCGCCACTCCGATCGTCGGATGCAGCCGCACCCCATTGTGATGTCGCGGCCGCGAGGAAGCGATAGAGCACGTTGCCATGGTCGTCGATGTCGACGGCTACGTAGTCAGGACTCTTCTTGGCGAGTTCCGTGAGCGTGGCGTCGGCTTGCTCGAGCGAGACGTTGTGCGCTCGTGCAACATCCATCGGCGTGAGAACCCCGCCACGTGTGTTCGCAAGAGCAAAAAGCGCGTTCGCGCGAGCCGCTTTTTCGGTTTGTTCGCCTTCGTAGTTTAGCTCTTTGCCACTTTTGAGCAGGAGATACCCGACGATAGTCGACACCGCCAAAATGGGGACCCCAAAGACGTACGGCGCCGCCTCAGCAAAGCCGACAATCGCACCGCACGTCGCAAACGCCCCGAACCCGGCGACCAGGCCACCGCAGAGGATGATCCAACCGAACACGCGTGCGACGGTGCCGCCTACCTTGGACGATTTACCTGCCATGTTGAGCGAGTTTGACGCAAGCGGCATGCGCGGCGCACCACATGCTGAGCAAAAGGCATTCACACCGCGGTAGATGATGGGAGCATTTTGGCGGCAGCGGGGGCACACGTAACAACCTCGGTTGGTCTTTCAATTAGCACAACTACCGACACGCCACGGCAGTCTAGAATATCACGCGATGACGGACGAGCCGATGCAAAACGATCCCCAACAGGTGGTTATCGAGCGCGGTAGCATTCTCGCCTACCGAATTTTCGACGTCGGCGCGACCATTGTGCTCGACGCCGTCGAGAAGCGCGTGTCGTCGACCAGGCGATTCGAAAAGAGCGGTCCCATCGGTCTCGTCATCCCGGTTCGCCCGCTCGAGATCGCTCTCGGCGATTGCGAAATCGTTGTGCCATTTCTCGGTGCGCGCCTCCGGGGGGACTTGAAGGCGCATGTGTTCGACTTCGGTGTCGTGTCGTTCGTCTACGAGATCCCTATTGAAGCGGGCACATCGTTCGAAGACCTCGTGCCGTTGTGCGATGCCTTGTACGAAGCGGGCGAGCTCGACGAGCATGGCTCTGAGCACCGGAGCGATCTGCTCCGGAGGATCGGCGACAGCGTCGAGAAACCTCACGACTGGTCCGAGGCCGAAACGTATACGGTGATCTTCGTCGAAACACTCCGCGAACGAGAGCCAGGGCAGCAGCTGTCGCTCGACAAGCTCGCCCGATCGGAAATCGTCGCCAAGCTTTTGCTCGGCGAGACGAGCAAAACGCGGCTTGGAAATGCCGAGCGCGAAGACGTCGTGCGAAACACGTTTTCGTATCTGCACGACGACGTCGTCGTGGTCGATTGGAACAGTGCCCTGGTCATCGAGCCGAACGGCTCACGCATCGTGCCATTCATTCTCGAACTCGCGACATCGCAGCTGCTCGAATTTCGCTATTACGACAAGTTGCTCGATATCGAACTTGCGCGCCTTTACGAGCATGTCGGGAAACGCGGTCCTTCGTTGTTACGCAGCCCATATCGGTCTTTGACACGCAATGTGATGAAGCGATTCCTCGAGATTACCGAATTTACCGAACGCATCGACAATACCATCAAGGTGGTTGGCGACTTTTACCTCGCACGTGTCTACCTCTCCGCCATCGGGCGATTCCGCGTACCCGACTGGCGCGAAAGCGTAGAAACGAAACTCCGGCTTGTGGCGCGCGTCTACCAGCTACTCAAGGGCGACGTGGATACTTCGCGCGCCCAGTTCCTCGAGCTGATCGTCATCTTCCTCATTCTCGCCGAAGTGATCGCGGCGCTTCGACACCACTGACCACGCAAAGTCATTTCCGCAGTCGCCAAAGTCGCCGCTGCATACTTCGGCAAGAACGACTGAATGTCCTTCCGGTAGTTGTTTTCGTCGGGGCTCACGACAAGGCGTGCGATCGGCTGCTGGCTCGACCCTGCTTGGACCAAGAACCGCCGCGCTCATAACACCTGCAGCGATGAGGGCGGTCGCGCAGATTGTGCCAAAACCAAGCGGCTCGCCGCCGACAAGGGCTCCGAGCAACACGGCAACCACGGGGTTGACGTAGGCGTGGCTCATCGCCACCGAGGGCCGCGCATTACGGAGCAGCCACACGTACGCAGAAAAGCCGATGAGCGAGCCGAAAATAACGAGCCAGAGCCACGCAAAAATGGCGCCAGGACCAATGTGCAAAGGCAGCGACTCGCCAACGAGGGCACTTACGCCGAGCATGGAAACGCCGCCGGTCAGCATTTGCGCGCCGGAACTCGCGAGACCTGCCTCTTTGCCTTCGGCCGTAACGAGCAGCGAGCCAAGTGCGAACGTTACCGGCGACAGCACGATGAGCAAACCCCGGGCGCCCACGCCTACGAAGGAGGAGCCGGCGCCAAGCACGACGACACCGAGAATGCCGAGCACCATGCCGATGACTTCGCCGCGATGAGGTTTCTCTCCACGAAATGCGGAAACGATGGCCACCACGAGCGGAGTTGTCGCGCAAATGGTGGCGGCCACGCTCGAGGGCATTTTTTCTTCGGCGAATACGATAAATCCATTGCCACCAAGAAAAAGGAGTATGCCGGCGGGAATGGCAATCAGCCAGGAGCGCCGGCTCGGCCCCGGCTCACCTCGCAATCTTGCAAAGCCGAGAATCGCAATGCCGGCGACGACGAAACGTGCGCCAGCTAGCCCGAAAGGTGGCATCTCGGTGACCGCTACGCGCATGGCAAGATACGTCGATCCCCAAAGAAACCATATCGCCGCGACCGCAAGGACGAAACGGCGATCGAGCTTTGCGATGCGCGCAACGGCAGTGCGCAAATTATCTAGAAAGACGCGTAGAAAAGACGAATTGGGAGCGAGCCCGCCCCTGACGAGCTTAGTTGAAAGACCCTCCATGGACGCCACAGCATGCCGCGCAATGCACCACTCGTACAGAGTTGCGCCGAGCGCATGTGGCTATTTTTCCTTAGCTTAGCAGCAGGGTAACGTCCGAGCATGCTGCTTGCCGCATCATGCTAGGGTCAGCACATTATGCCAGGCTCTGCGCAACCTACATCTTTCCCAAAAAGCGACATCAAGATTCTTTTGCTTGAGAATGTGCACCAAAGCGCACATGAGATTTTCCGACATGAGGGTTTCCAGATCGAGGCCATTGGCGGTGCGTTGTCCGAAGACGAGCTCGTTGCCAAGCTCGAAAGCGGCGTGCACCTTCTTGGCATTCGCAGCAAAACACGCGTCACCGAGCGCGCCCTTGCGGCGGGCAAACGCCTCTTGTCGATTGGTGCATTCTGCATTGGTACGAACCAGATCGATCTCGAGGCGGCCAAGGTTCGCGGCGTGCCAGTTTTCAATGCACCATTCAGCAACACGCGCAGCGTTGCCGAGCTGGTCATTGGCGAGATTGTCATGCTTTCCCGGCAGCTTGGCGATCGCTCACGCGAGGTGCACGAAGGCAAGTGGCGTAAGATTGCGACGAACTCATTCGAGGTTCGCGGGAAAACACTCGGCATCATTGGCTATGGCCATATCGGTTCGCAGGTCGGTGTGCTTGCCGAGGCCATGGGAATGCGCGTGATATCGTATGACATTCGCCCAACCTTGCCGATGGGCAACAACAAGTCGGTCAATTCGCTCGAGGCCCTGCTTCGCACGAGCGATTTCGTCACGCTGCATGTCCCGGAAACGCCGCAAACGAAAAATATGATGGGTGAAAGCGAACTCGGGAAAATGAAAGAAGGCGCCTGCCTGCTCAACTTGAGCCGGGGCACCGTGGTCGATGTGGAAGCGCTCGCACAAGCAATCAAGAACAAAAAACTCGGCGGCGCCGCGCTCGATGTCTATCCCGAAGAGCCAGAAAAAAACTCCGACGACTTCAAAAGCATTTTGCGCGGGTTACCCAACCTGGTGCTTACGCCGCACATTGGCGGGTCGACGTCCGAAGCGCAAGAAGCCATTGGCCGCGAAGTGGCGAATGTTTTGGCTCGCTTCACGAACACGGGCGCCACCACGGGCGCGGTGAACTTCCCCGCTGTCGACTTGCCTATGGCCGAGGGCGCGCACCGCGTGCTCAATGTGCATCGCAACGTGCCTGGTGTTTTGCGCGACATTCTCAAGCTTGTGTCGGACCGAAACGCGAACGTGATCGCACAACAGCTCGCAACCGATCCGACGATTGGCTACCTCATTATGGACCTCGACAAGGAGGTCGCGGGTGACGTTCGCAACGCCATCGCGGTGTTGGATACCTCCATCCGAACGCGAATGTTATTCTAGAGCGGTTTCAGGTGACGTGAGTGTGAGCTTCGAGGTGGGGCAGACACGGGGGTCTGCCCCTACACGCAATCGCCAACCAAACGCGTATTCGTAATTACCAACCAAACGCATTCTTGTAGGGGCGGCCCCCTGTGGCCGCCCTTTACTCGCTTTGAAGGGCATCTACGGCGCGCCGTCCTGCTTTCTTCTCGCCCACAATTTTTTTTGCGGCGATGCGCCGGCGCTTCGAGCCTAATGTGGGCTTGGTGGGCTTGCGCATTTTCGGCACGACGAGCGCCTGTTGGATGATTGTGCGTAGCTTGCTGCGTGCATCGGCAAGATTTTGCGTCTGATCACGCGTTTTCTGGCTTGTAATGCAAACCCGGCCTTCGCTGTCGAGCAAGTTTCGGGCAAGCGTGCGAAGTCGTTTTTTTGCTGCATCAGGAAGTGCAACGGTTGACTCGAAATCGAACGAAAGCTCGATTTTCGAGGCAACCTTGTTCACGTTCTGACCGCCTGGTCCTGAGGCGCGCACGGCAACCCACTCGACGTCGCTGCTGGGCAACGTGATCTTGCTGTTGATGACGAGCGGTACACTCATGCAGGTTCTCAGAGGCTCTTAGCGGTGTCCGTGACCACCACCGCCTCGGCCGCCACCGCCACCGCGAACCGAGCCACCACCACGTGGACCGCCGCCGCGAACCGGGCCGCCACCACGGACTACACCACCGCCGCGAACCACGCCGCCGCCTCGTGGACCACCGCCGCGAACTACGACGCCACCACGTGGACCGCCGCGGTATGCGCCGCCCACGTAACCGCGACCACCATAGCGTGGCCCAACATAGCGCGGCCCGCGGTAGATGTGAGGACCACTAACCCAGCGCGCGCCCGCCCACACCCGCGGAGCGCCCCACGGACGATGGACCCACGGCCCGACAAAGAACGGTCCCCACCCCCATGGCGATGCGTACCAAGTCCAACCGTACGAAGGAGTGTAAACATAGACATACGGCTGGGACGCAACCTCGTACGTGCTTGTGCCGTCAGGCACCCAAATCCATCCGTACGAATCTGTGTAAACCCACTGCCCCTGCTGCACCGGAGCTGCTTGCGCAGCTGGCGCTTGTGCCTGGGGAGCGGGCGGCGGTTCCGCGGGCTGCTGCTCTTCTACGGTTATGTCGTCTTGTGCGAAGGCAGAGGCCGGAACCAAGAAGCTTAGCGCGAGCACGATCTGCGGTACGAGCGTCTTCATGACCGGTTTCCTCACTTCTTAGGAAGCATAACGCATGCTGCGGAACAATCTTCCAGTTATCCTACCTAATCAGTCGGTTCTGTTGGTGCCGCTTTCTTTCATGGCTCGGCTCACGCATCAGTCTAAGCTCGCGTTGTGGCAAGCGTGACAAGCTATGAAGTTCGGAAAATGAGGCGCGCCGATCTCGAGGCGGTGGGTGTGCTTGCAGGGCGGCTCGTGCGCATGCATCACGAGTTCGATGCAAAGCGGTTTTTGGATCTCGCCAATCCCGAAGCCGGTTACGCTCGGTACTTCGCGTCGGAAATCGATCGCAACGAAGTCGTTTTGCTTGTTGCTGTTGCCAAGTCGTTGGCAGGTGCCGAAAAGGCGGTGCAGGCGATCGTAGGTTACGCGTACGCGCGGCTCGAACCGCGTAGTTACAACGAGCTACTCGATGCGTGTGGCAAGCTCCATGATGTTTATGTCGACGAAGCTTGGCGTGGCCGCGGGGTGGGCAGTGGGCTTGTGCGCGAAGCCGTGGCAAGGCTAGAGGCGTTGGGGGCTCCGCGCGTTGTGCTGCTCACGGCCGAGGGTAATGCGGCGGCGCAGAAGATGTTTGCTCGTCTTGGCTTTCGCACGACCATGCTGGAGATGACGCGCGAAGCAACTTGAGAGTGATCTAGAATTTTACAGCCTCGCTGCTGTCCCCATTTTTTATTCTTTCTTCGCGCATCGACGCAACCTGCGACCGAAAATGGTCGACAGGGCTTTTATGGCTACAGAAGGTATTTCAACCCGTCCTCGTGACTCCTTCAACCTTAACCAAGCTGAAGAAGGAGCCCACAACACCGTTTCAACGGTCAAAAAAAAAAAAGAAGCAAACGCCGCGCGGGTAAGCAGTACCAATCCGGAGTCCACGAGGCCGTGGGTGACATTGCGAAAGGGATTGTGAGTAGCGTCTCAATTGTCGCCGCTGCTAAGCAGCTCTCCAAAGCCCACGAGGCTGAGGGCGATAAGGCGAAAGGGCTTGCGGATGGAGCTGGCGATCGCTCTTCCAAAATGTCTAGTGAATCTCGTACCTAGCAGATCCTTACGGCAGGCTCCTTCGTCGCTCCTGCACTAAACCGGCTCTGTCTTTAATCGGAGGGCAGAGCCGCGTAGTGCCCTATTGTTTTTGATTGGAGTCGGCTATCAGTAAGAGGTAAGATATTCAGATTACTCCCTCAAGGAGGCTTCGTCATGGCTCGTCGTCTCGTCCTCATGCTGGTCGGTGCCGGTTTCCTCTGCTTCGCAGGTTGTAACATCGATACCGATCCGACTTCGTGCAAAACCAATTCCGGTCCCTGCTCCGGCACATTCACCTGCGAGAATTCCGGCATTCATGGTTTCTGCCTCAAGGCGACTCAGGTCTGTCTGGTACAGCCGGGGAACGTTGGGTGTAGGAACATCCCCGGCGCCTCGGAGAGCGCGTGCCCCAGCGTGGAGCAGGCCCAGAGCGTGGCCGGTTGCATGACTGGCTTGCGTGAGACGTGCAGCGGCTCGTCAAGCGATGGGATCACCATTACCTGCAATTGATCCCAATTTGTCGCGCCACCTCGCAGCGTCGTCCTCGACACGGGCATCGCCACCAGGCATCCGCCGGCAGTAGTGTTAAGATGCGTGCATGAGGCTTTTAACATTTGCGGCATGCGTTGGGTTTCTTGTTGTCGCGTCGTGTTCGAGCAGTAGCAGCGATTCGAATGGTAATGCAGGTGGCGTTGGCAACGGCGGCGGCAATAACGGCAACGGCACGCCAGGTGTTGTTGATGCCGGCGGTGGCGGCGACAACGGCAACGGAGGCGATAACGGCGCGCCGGGTGTTGTTGATGCCGGCTCTGACAGCGATGCCGAGCAAGAAGTCGAACCAGCGGCCACGATTCACATCCTTGGCCGTTACGACGACAGCAATCGTTTCTCGTGGCCGGGCACGCAAATCCGCGCGAGGTTTTCCGGCACTGGCGTGACCCTATCGCTGAACGAAATGTGCACGGGTTGGTTCAATGGGTGCGACTGGTTCGATGTGACCGTTGACGGTGTTGCGCTCGCCCCGCTCGTTTTCACCACGTCGGAGTCTGGCGACTATGTCCTTGCGACGGGCCTTGCTGACGGCGAGCACGATCTCATCGTGGCCAAGCGCACCGAATCGAGCGTTGGCGTGGCGCAGCTTCTTGGTATAACGCCCGAGGGCGGCGATTTGGTCGAAACCACGCTGTCTTTTTCGCACCGAATCGAGTTCATCGGCGATTCCATTTCGTGCGGTTATGGTGTTCTTGGTGCAGATGCATCTTGCTCGTTCAGTCCTGATACCGAAAGTGAGCCCCTGGCGTATCCGGCTCTTACGGCAGTGGCTCTCAACTCGTCACACACAACCATTGCTTATTCTGGAAAAGGCATTATTCGGTCATCCGGCTCGTCCGACCCCGATCCACAATCGATGCCCCAGCTTTACGTGCGCACACTCGCAGACGACCTCAATAGCCAATGGGACTTTCGCGATGTGCCTGACGCGGTCATTATCAATCTTGGAACGAATGATTTCAGCGTATCCGATCCCGGCCCCGAGTTTGTATCGACCTATGTCGATTTCATGGCAACCGTGCGCTCGAAGTATCCGGCGGCGCACATCATGGTGGCGCTTTCGCCGATGGTTACCAACAACTATCCTTGGGATCCTGATCCTGATATGGATATCAAGGGGGCTCGCGATACACTCCAAGATTACCTCAATGAGGTTATAACGGCGCGACAAGAAGCGGGTGACGCGAATGTCTCGATGATCGAATTCGATGCACTCCAAGACGCCGACTATGGTTGCGATTACCACCCGAACAAGGCAGCGCACCAAAGAATGAGCGACCAGCTCGTTGTCGCATTGCGCGCGCAGCTCGGTTGGTAATAGCGGGCTAATCAGACGAGGCGTCTTCCACCGGTATGCTTTGCATGGATGGTGCCTGCGTGGTTTGGGGTACTTCGTCGGCTTCGGCCGCAACGTTGCCTGGCTCGCCGCTCTCCGCGCCGTTTTCCGCATTGCCGGCGCGCGTTCTGACCCTCTCCGGTGCCGTAGCGGCGGATAGTTCGAGAATCGCGGCATAGTGTTTCTGCGCAGCCTCGCGCTCGCCAAGGTCCCACTCGGCATCGGCAACACCAAGGAGCGCTGGCTTGTATTTTGGTGCGGTGCTTACCGCCTTTTCGTACTCGGTTTTTGCGAGGGCAAGATTGCCCTCTTGGCGGGCGATGTCACCAAGCCCAGTGTAGGCTTCCGCATTGCCAGGGTATGCGGCCAACGTGCGCTTGTAGAGATCACGTGCGCGCGACAGATCGCCCGCTTTGCGTGCAGCGCGAGCTCGGTCGAGAAGCTCGGGAAGCGAGTAGCTCGGAGTTTCGGGCTTTTCTTTGGCTGCAGCTGCTCGAGGGACGTCATTGGCTGGCAACGCGGTGCCGCTCGCCGCTGTGCGGGGTGCCGCGTCAGCGACTTGCGGCGGCGTGTCTTGCGTTGGCAACGTGATCGGCGCGATCGCGCTTGAAATCGGATTGGCATTCTGCTCGGGCGAGGCGGGAGATGGGGTAGAGGCCGCGATCGCAACGTTCGCTATGTTCGCGTGATCCGACGTTTCTCCAACTGACGTTTCTCCAACGCCACGAAGGATATAAAATGCACATACAGCGCCGCCCATGGCGAGCACGGGAATAAGCCACGGCCTACGCGTAGGCGGCCTGTCGAACTCGGAGTGCACAGACGATCGCACGGATGCTTGCGCGATCACGGGTGCCGGCGCCGGTGCCGGTTCGTCGTCGACCGTAATGCTTGGCGGCGGCGGGGCGAAGGGCGGCACTCGATTGGCGATCGCTTGCCTTGTTTGCCGCACGAACGAAGATCCGTCGATTGCCGGTGGTGGTGGCGGCGGCAACGGTGAGATGCGCTCTAGAGGCTTCGGCGGCGGAGTGAAGACTCGCGCGATGGGCAGCGGAGGCGGCGGCTGCGGCGCAGCCGCAACTTTCGCGCGCGGCAAGGGGCGCGGCGCTGCGATGGGCGGCGACAGACGGAAGCTTGGCTGAAAGTTTGTAGACTGCAAGGGCTCACGCGGCAAAGCGGAGGGCAGCGCGCTTGTCTTGGGGTTCGGCGAAATCTTGATGACTTGGACGACATCGCGCAGCGACAATAGCTCGGTAACTTCTTCTCCTTCGTCGTTGGTGGCTCCGTTGCTCGGCATTTCTGCCTCGTGCGTGGGTTCGGGCGCGACGGTGAGGTCGAACCAGCTTGCGTGCCGTGTGACAAGGCCCAAGGGGCTGATGGCAGTCCACGCGTCTCTTCGTGCCGGCACAATCCACACTTCTTCAGTGGCGTCGCACGACGTGCAGCGAAGCACCCTACGACGTGTGCCGGCAACGGTTTCGATTTCAATGCGCCCGCCGCAGTTCTCGCAGCCTAATCGATCGGACCCACCCGCACGATCAGACGACCTTATGGGTATCATCGCAACTCTACCCTCTCGGCTTACGGTACAATTCTTCTCTCACGGTCTTAATTCTGCAAGCGTGCGAAGCCAATTTCCGCCAAGAACTTTGTGGATTCGTTCTTCGGACCATCTACGATCAAGCATATGCTGCACAAGGCGCGGCAGCTCGCGGCATGTTGCCATATCGCATGGCGTTAGAATGGCTCCGTCCCAGTCGCTGCCAAGCGATGCAAAGTCTTCGCCCACCGTGGACACGATATGCTCGAGGTGCATGACCACGCGCTCGGCAGAGCAGCCACAGAAGCCGCCTCCAAGGAACGGCCAGTGGAACATGATTCCGATTGTGCCGCCAGTGTCGGCAACGGCGCGAAGCTGATCATCGTCGAGGTTTCGCCAGTGGCGATACACACCAGAAACGCCAGTGTGTGAGACAATCACGGGCTGTGAGCGATCGTGCACGCGGAGCGCGTCGAAAAAACCGCGCCTGCTGATGTGTGCGAGATCGACGAAAATGCGCTTGTCGTTGAGTGCGCGCACGTAATCTTTGCCCGCGGCCGTCAACCCGCCTTTGCCGCCGCCCAGTGCGGATATCGCGTTTGGCGCGCTCGAGGCGCCGAGGCGCGAGCTCGACAGGTGAACGAGGGTAACGAGCACGATGTCCGAAGTGAGCAGCCCAACGTCGGCGTCAACGGCATTGCCACCTTGGATACCAACGAAGGCGGCGTGCAATTTCTTTTCGCGTGCGTCGCGGTATTCGCTCGCTGTGCGGACGAACGCGACATCGCTCGGGCATTGTTCGAAGATCGCTTTGAGGCGCGCGAGGTTTTTGGTGAAGGTGCGCGCGCGACTCGAGCCAGAGCGAAGTGGGTTCGTGGTGATGATCCAGACGCCGCCGGTGATTTCCGTTTCGCGAATGCGCGGGATATCGACTTGGCTATAAAAGCGTGCGCCGAACAGGCCACGGTCATGCCGGCGTGTGAGATCATAACCAAAGATTCGCGTCCAAATGAAAGAGTCGATATGCAGATCGACGACATCGCTTGCGAGGTAAATTTCTATGGCTTCGCGCGAGATCCCGAGGGACGCAGCCCACGCAGCCGGATCCTTCTTCGGATCAGTGAGGCACACTTTCACGATCGCTTGAAGCTAGTACTCCGTCTCGCAAGTGACGCGGATAATTTCCTGCCTGGCCAGCCAGGGACCGAACGTTTGTGTGCTAGGTGTTGAGTCATGGCCCGGCCGGCATTCGCCGATCCCAAGACGGACTTCGTGTTCAAGCGCATTTTCGGCACCGAAGAGCACAAGCCGATTCTCGTGGGCTTGCTCAACGGGCTGTTGGAGCTCGACGAGGCGCACCGCATCGTCGATGTGACGCTTCTGACGCCGGAGCAGCGCCCCTTCGTACAGGAGCTGAAGTACTCCATCGTCGACGTGAAGTGCATGGACGCCAAAGGCGTTCGCTACGTGGTCGAGATGCAGGTTCTCAATGTGGAGGGTTTCGAGAAGCGCGTCGTGTACAACGTGGCCAAAGCCTATAGCTCTCAGCTCCGTGCGGGCGCTAGCTACCCGGAGCTC
>Ga0123357_10000050_pt1 | contig 93540 bp, 99 predicted proteins | sample TergutEmb28metaG_FD_89873 | JGI IMG/M metagenome (GOLD analysis project Ga0123357, IMG submission 89873) | Embiratermes neotenicus P4 segment gut microbial communities from Petit-Saut dam, French Guiana - Emb289 P4 | ecosystem: Host-associated > Arthropoda: Insects > Digestive system > Gut ...
CCTCGCGGGTCTGGCGGTCGAGGTCTTTGCGGTCAACGACGAAAAGGCACTTTTCGATGTTGGGGTTGGCCTTGAGCAGCGTGGCGGCCTTGAAGCTGGTGAGGGTTTTTCCGCTGCCGGTGGTGTGCCAGATGTAGCCGTTGCCGAGGTTCTTTTCGATGCACTCGACGATGTTCTTGACGGCGTAGATCTGGTAAGGCCGCATCATCAGCAGCTTCTTTTCGCTGGCGACGAGCACCATGTAGCGGCTGATCGTCTGCCCCAGGGTGCATTTGGCGAGGAAGGCGTCGGCGAAGCGGTCGATGCCGTTGATCTTGGCGTTGTCGGGGGCGGCGTGCTGGTAGATGGGCAGAAAGCGCTCGTCGGCGTTGAAGCTGAAGTGGCGGGCGTTGTTGTTGGCGAAGTACCAGGTGGCGTCGCGGTTGCTGACGATGAAAAGCTGCACGAAGCACAGCAGCGTGCGGGTGTAGCCGTTGCCGGGGTCGTTTTTGTAGTCGACGATCTGCTCGATGGCGCGGCGGGGGTTGATGCCGAGCGTTTTCAGCTCGATCTGGGCGGCGGGCACGCCGTTGATGAGCAGGATGACGTCGTAGCGGTGGTGGCTGTAGTCGGTGTTGATGCGCAACTGGTTGACGACTTCGAAGGTGTTCTTGCACCAGTCCTGGAGGTTGACCAGGGTGTAGTTCAGCGGCGTGCCGTCGTCGCGGGTGAAGGCGTTGCGGTTGCGCAGGGTCTGGGCGGCGGTGAAGACGTCGGGGCTGACGATTTCGGCCAGCAGGCGCTGGAATTCATCATCAGTGAGCGTGACCCGGTTGAGCGCCTGGAATTTCTCGCGGAAGTTGGCCTCCAGCGCGGCGCGGTCGCGGATGTCGGGGCGATAGGTGTATTTGAGATCGACCAGCTTGGAGAGCAGATCCTGTTAGATTTGGTTTTCAGTTGTTGTCATCGGCAGGTCCAAAAATTCATCTAGAGCGATTTTGATTCATGCGCATACATATCTGGGTTCGTAGGGGCGGCATTCTGCCGCCCCTACGAAATTTCTCCCGCACTTCGCGTGAATGTATGGAATTACATCAAAACCGCTCTAACTCCGATTATTCAAAGTAGTCCGCTTAAGAAAAAAGCCCACTTTCGCGGGCTTTCTTCATCTTCATTGTCTGCGTAAGCCGACAAAATCAAACATCAATATTCCGCGCATACAGCGCGTTCTGTTCGATGAATTCCCGGCGCGGTTCGACGTTATCGCCCATCAACGTCGTGAAGATTTCGTCCGCCGCGATCGCATCATCGATCTGGACTTTGAGCAGACGGCGCACGCTTGGGTCCATCGTGGTTTCCCAAAGCTGATCGGGGTTCATTTCGCCGAGACCTTTGTAGCGCTGTTTGCTGAGGTTGCGTTCGACTTCGTTGAACATCCAGCGTATGGCTTCGCCGAAGCTTGTGACAAGCGTTGATTTTTCGCCGCGGCGCATTTCGGCACCCGCGCCGATAAGGCCGGCGATCATTTGGGCCGTGCGGTGAATTTGCGCATAATCGCCCGAAACGAGAAATTCGGTATCGATGAGACCACGGCGGAGGTTGCCGTGGTGCATGCGTTCGACGGCGAGTTCCCAGTTTTCGCGTATTTCATTGTGCGCGGCACGCACGCGCACGCCTTCGGGCATTGCGGCTTGCAGACGTTCGGCGGAGGCGTTGGCAGCGGTTTCGTCGGTGAGTTCGACACTGATGTTTTGTTCGAGCATGGCGCGCAGCGCGGCAGCGTCGATGTAGCCGGAAACGCGGTTGATGACGGCTTCGGCAAGCAGGTAGCTGCGCGCGAGTTCGCCGAGCGCTTCGCCTTCGATCGGCGTGGCGCCGGTTTGCGGGAGGAAGCTCGCGCCATCAAGGCCCATGCGCAGGAGGTGCGCGTCGAGTTCTACGTCGTCCTTGATGTAGCGCTCGCTTTTGCCATGCTTGATTTTGTAGAGCGGCGGCTGAGCGATGTAGATGTGGCCGCGTTCGACGAGTTCAGGCATCTGGCGGTAGAACAGCGTGAGCAGCAAGGTGCGAATGTGAGCGCCGTCGACGTCCGCGTCGGTCATGATGATGATGCGGTGATAGCGCAGTTTTTCGGGCTTGAAGTCGTCCTTGCCAACGCCAGTGCCGAGCGCAGTAATCAGCGTGGCAATCTGTTCAGAGGAAATCAGCTTGTCGAAGCGCGCGCGTTCGACATTGAGCACCTTGCCGCGCAGCGGCAGGATGGCCTGGAATTTGCGGTCGCGCCCTTGCTTGGCGGAGCCCCCGGCGGAATCGCCCTCAACGATGTATAGCTCGCACAGCGCGGGGTCTTTTTCCTGGCAGTCGGCAAGCTTGCCGGGCAGGCCAACGCCGTCGAGCACACCTTTGCGGCGTGTCATTTCGCGTGCCTTGCGCGCGGCTTCGCGTGCGCGCGCGGCTTCGACGATTTTGCCGCAGATCGTTTTGGCGTCGATCGGGCGTTCAAGCAGGAATTCGGAGAGCTTGGCGGCGACGACTTCTTCGACAGCCGGGCGGGCTTCGCCGGAAACGAGCTTCATCTTGGTCTGCGAAGCAAACTTCGGATCGGGCATTTTGACCGAAAGCACGCAGGCGAGGCCCTCGCGCATGTCGTCACCCGAGATTTCAACCTTGGCTTTCTTCGCGATTTCGTGTTCTTCAATGTACTTGTTGATGACGCGCGTCATCGCCATGCGCAGGCCGGTGAGGTGCGTGCCGCCGTCGGACTGCGGAATGTTATTGGTGAAACACAGCACTTGTTCCTGGTAGCTGTCATTCCATTGCATCGCGACTTCAACGCTGAGTTCGACGTTGTGCACTTGCCCGGTCGTGACGAGCGTGGTTCCCGCGGCGTAGAAAACGTTCGGATGCAGCACCGATTTGGCGCGGTTGATGTAGTCGACGAAACCTTTTACGCCGCCGGAAAAGGCAAAGTCCTCTTCCTTGCCGCTGCGCTGGTCGATGAGCCGGATCCGCACGCCGTTGTTGAGGAACGAGAGTTCACGCAGGCGCTTGGCAAGGATTTCGTAGTGGAATTCGATATTGCCGAAGATCTCGTCGTCGGCGAGGAAGTGCACTTCGGTGCCGTTCTTTTCCGAGTCGCCGAGCACTTTGAGCGGCGAGACTTCGACGCCGTTGTGCACTTCGATGATGCGGTCCGCCACGTGGCCGCGGTTGAATTCAAGGAAATGGCGTTTGCCGTCGCGCCGGATTGTCAGGCGCAGCCATTTCGAGAGCGCGTTGACGCAGGAAACACCGACGCCGTGCAGGCCGCCCGATACCTTGTAGCTGTTCTGGTTGAACTTTCCGCCGGCGTGCAGCACGCACATGACGATTTCCGCCGCCGAGCGTTTCGGTTCGTGTTTGTCGTCGAACTTGATACCGATCGGAATGCCGCGCCCGTTGTCGGATACCGAAATCGAATTGTCGAGGTGGATCGTTACAACGATGTCGTCACAATAGCCGGCCAGGGCTTCGTCAATGGCGTTGTCGACGACTTCGAAAACCATGTGATGCAGACCCGTGCCGTCGGAGGTGTCGCCAATGTACATGCCGGGACGCTTGCGCACGGCTTCCAGCCCTTCAAGCTGCTGGATGCTGGATTCATCGTAACCGTTGTTGTTCGGCTGCTGGGGGGTCTGATCAGACATCGATTGGCCTTCTCTGAATACGTGAAAGATGGGTTATGGGCCGCATATCCATGCAGCCCATCGTTTCCACGGTGAATACGCCGACGCGCATTAGATCCGCATCGGCATCACGACGTATTTGAAGCATTCGTCGTTGGGCAAGGTAATCAAAGCGCTTGAATTGCTGTCGTTGAGTCGCAGTTCGACTTCATCGACATGCGTGTTGGTCAGCACATCAAGCAGGTAGGTGACATTGAAGCCAATATCGACGCCTTCTCCGGCATAGTCGACTTCGAGTTCTTCCTGCGCTTCTTCCTGCTCGGCGTTGGTGCTGAGAATTTTCAGGCTGCCTTCGGCGAGCACGATTCGAACGCCACGGAACTTTTCGTTAGTGAGAATCGCCGCGCGCTGTAATGAAGCAAGCCAGGCAAGTCTCCCCAGACGAATGAGTTTCGGATGCCCTTTCGGGATGACGCGTTCGTAATCGGGGAATTTGCCGTCGATGAGCTTGGTAATCAACTCGATCGGGCCGAAACGGAAACGCGCCTGGTTGCCGGCGAGCGAGATTTCGAGCGGTTCGTCACTATCGGCAAGCTGGCGGCTGAGTTCGAGAACCGTCTTGCGCGGCAAAATGACTTCCGCCTTGGGCATTTCGCCTTCGACAGCGGCACTCGCGAATGCGAGGCGGTGGCCGTCGGTGGCAACCATGCGCAGTTCGGATTCCTGCACCATCAAAAGCAGGCCATTGAGGTAGTAGCGGATGTCCTGCGCGGCCATCGCATACGAAACCTGGGCAAGCTGATGCTTGAAGGCTTTTTGCGAGACGTTAATCGTGACCGCTTCGGCTTCGTTGAACTGCATGCGCGGGTAATCGCTCGCAGGAAGCGTCTGAAGCTGGAAACGGCTTTTTCCGGCGTGCAGCGAAAGCCGGCTGCCGTCGAGCTTGAAACTGACTTCCATGCCTTCCGGCAGCGCGCGTAGGATGTCCTGCAGCTTGCGCGCACCAACCGTCAAACTCGCGTCTTCGCTCCCGCTTGCCGTGCCATGCGTGCGGATCTGAATTTCGATATCCGTCGCCAATAGCGTAAGTACGCCGCCCTTTTTATCGATCAGGACGTTGGAAAGAATCGGCAGGGTATGCCGCTTCTCGACAATGCCCGAAACCGACTGCAAGGGAGCCAGCAGCGCTTCGCGCGTAGCTGTTAACAGAAGCATTTAAGTAAACTCCTATTATTAGTAAACGTCGTCCATATTTTGTGGATAAGTTGTTTTCTTTTTTTAGAATCAAAAACTTATACCACTCTATAAGATGTTGAAAAGAGGTTTTGAAAGCGCTACAACAAGTGGGGATATTTTTTCATCTGTTTCAATCGATAAGGCTTATCCCCAAACCCTGCTCAATTTTTACTGCCGTGAATCCACAACCGAAGATGTGGATTTTGCTTTTGAAATCTGTCCGTGAATCACCAAAAACTCGTCCCGCCAACCTTGCCATGAATGGAGGGGCTTGTGCTCAATTCGTGGTCAGGATGTTTTCCGGTTTTGGTTTTTCAGTTAACTGTTTCTTGTAAACATATAACTACTATTAGTAATGTTCGGACGATTTCTGTGGGTAAGTAAAAATAATGTTTTAAATACAGTAATTTAGTTCGGTTCAAAGGCTGTCGAAAAGATGCGTATGCTTACCTGCGGTGTTTTGGATGATTTTTGAAAACGGCATTGCAAGCATGCTTGTCCCCATTTGGTTCCTGTGTCTTTCCACGCTTAATTCACAAAAACAGCTTTTTAACCCCGCAAAGTCTGTATCAGCACATGGATATCATGGTTGAGTTGCTGATCCGCGAGGCGTAGATCTATGATCGTGCGGCAGGCGTGTAGGACTGTTGTGTGGTCGCGTCCGCCGAAGGCTTCGCCAATCGCGGGTAGGGATGCGGGTGTCAGTTCCTTGGCGAGGAACATTGCGACCTGACGAGGCCGAGCGATCGCGCGCGTGCGTTTTTTCGAATGCATGTCCGCGACTTTGATCTTGTAGTAATCGGACACGGTTTTTTGAATCAGTTCGAATGTGATCTGGCGGTTGTGGGCAGCGAGCAGGTCGCGCAGCGCTTCCTTCGCGAGTTCGAGGTTGATTTCGCGGCCGTGGAAGCGGGCGAAGGCAAGCACTTTTTTCAATGCGCCTTCGAGTTCGCGCACGTTTGAGCGGAGATTTTTCGCGATCAGAAATGCCACATCGTCGCCGAGTTCTATGCGTTCAACTTCGGCTTTCTTCTTGAGAATCGCGACGCGCATTTCAAGTTCGGGCGGTTCGATTTGAACCGTCAAACCCCAGTCGAAACGGGAAATCAGGCGGTCTTCCAGACCCGCAACATCTTTCGGATAGGTGTCGCAAGTGATCACGATCTGCTTGCGCGCCTCGGTCAAGGCGTTGAAAGCATGGAAGAATTCTTCTTGAGTCCGGTTTTTGTTGTTGAAGAACTGGATATCGTCGATCAGCAGTAGATCGAGCGAACGGTAATAGCGCTTGAACTGATCGAAGCTTTTCTGCTGGTAGGCGCGCACGACATCGGCGTAGTAATCCTCCGCATGCACGTAGCGGATGACGGTTTTAGGATTGGCTCGCCAGACAGCATTGCCGAGCGCGTGAATCAGGTGGGTTTTCCCCAGGCCGACGCCGCCATAGACGAAGAGCGGGTTGTAGCTGGTGCCGGGGTTCTGCGAAACCTGCATTGCCGCGGCGCGGGCCAGATCGTTAGCACGGCCGGTAACGAGATTATCGAAGGTGAAATCGGGGTTCAGGCGTGTCCGTTCGTAAGCTGGGCTCTGGTCTTCTTCGTGTGTGTTTTCGCGGATGCTGGCCGCGGGTGTTTTTTTCGCCGTAGCTTGGCTGGCGTTTTCCTGGACTTCGGCGGCGGGCGGTGCTGTTAAGGCCACAGGCTTTGGCGCCGGATTTGTTTTGGGAGGCGTGGCGCCCAAGGCAAGCTTGATCGTCACAGGTTCGCCAAAAAATTCGCTGCCGATTTCTTCGATGCGGCGCAGGTAACGTTCCCGCACCCATTGCAGGACAAAACGGTTCGGAGCCAGCAGTTGGAAGCTGCGCGGATCGTCGCTTCGGGAAGAGGTAAGCGCCCGAATCCATGTGTTGAACTGCTGTGGAGGCAGCTCGGATTCCAAGCGGGCAAGACAGGAAGGCCAGAACTCGTGATTCACGTTTGGTGGGGAGATTCCTTTGTCTGGAGTGCTTAAATCCCGCACGGCAGACATTGAATTAACTCAATGTTTTTATTTAGGTTTTATGAAACGGAACAGAGATATTAGGGTTCCTAACGGGCTCATGGACCGTACGGCTAAAGAGACGCTATTCTACGCCTTACCCATATATTTATCCACAGCTTCCGGCCGGGGAAGCTTGTTTAATCCATTGACTAAAATGGAATTTATTGCTATTTTTGAACGTTTCTCTGTCTATCTAGGGTTTTGGTCATGAAGCGCACTTATCAGCCTTCTGTTGTTCGCCGTAAGCGTACTCACGGCTTCCTCGTTCGTTCGCGTACTCGTGGTGGCCGCAAGGTCATCGCCGCTCGCCGTGCAAAGGGCCGTCATCGTCTCGCCGTTTAATCCGGCGCTTTCTGCAATATCGAACCAGCCTGCGAGTTTGCGACCGGATTACCGGCTGCATAAGGCTGGCGATTTTGCTGCGGTATTTTCTTATCGGCGGGCCGTGCGGGGGAATCTGTTCCACTTGCATTACCGGCCGAATGGCTTGGCAGGTGCCCGTATTGGCTTCGTCGTGGCGAAAAAGCTTGCGAAACATGCGGTGCTGCGTAACTTGATCAAACGGATCGGACGCGAGGCTTTCAGGTTGCGGCGCTCCGGTTTGCCGCGCTGCGACCTCGTGCTGCGGCTCGTGGCACCGCCATCGGTGGCGAGCCGGCGAATGATTCGTTCTGAGATGGATACTCTGCTGGATAGGTTGCCGCGAGGGTGAGTGATGATGAAAACCCTGCTTGTTTTTTTGCTGCGCGCCTACCGCATTCTTTTGAGCCCGTTTCTGGGCCGTAATTGCCGTTTTCATCCCAGTTGTTCGGCGTATGCCATTGAAGCCCTTGAGCGCTACGGCGCCATCAAGGGCAGTTGGCTCGCCGCGCGCCGAGTGATGCGCTGTCATCCCTGGAACCCCGGCGGTTATGATCCGGTTCCTTAATCTCAGCCATCCCAGTCAAAGCATTCGATCAAGAAGATCCTGATGGAAAACCGTCGCCTGATTCTCCTGTTAGTTTTTACGTTCTCCCTGGTCATGCTGTGGGATGCCTGGACCAAGCATAACCAGCCGCCGCATACTCCAAATACTGCCCAGAGCCAGCCTGCCAATACTGGTGTTCCCAGTGCGCCACAAGTGGGCCAGAACGCTGTTGCGCCTGCCGCGGTAATACCTGCGGCTGCGGAGCGTAAGACCGCACCGCGGGTAACAGTCGAGACCGATCTGCTGCGCGCGCAGATTTCCGCTTTGGGTGGAGATATCGTCAGGCTGGAACTCCTTAAGCACGGTTCGACGGAAGATCCCAAAAAACCGTATGTGATCTTCGACGACGGCGCTCAGCATCTTTATTTGGCGCAGACCGGCCTGATCGGCGAGGGCCTGCCGAATCACAACACGATCTTCACGCTGCCGGCGGACAAACTTGAGTTGAAAGAAGGGCAGGACAGCGTCGCGCTGCGCATGGAAGCTACCGGCGCGAACGGCGTGAAGGTGGTCAAGACGCTTACCTTCCATCGTGGAAGCTATGTCATCGACGTAAGCAAGGAAGTCCAGAACGGCGGCTCCGCGCCGCTCAACACAAGCGCCTATTTCAAGCTGACGCGCGACGACAAGCCGCTTGAACAAAGTCATGGTTTCTTCGGCGGCGCGCGGACTTTCACCGGCCCGGCGTTCTACGACGAGAGCGAGAAGTTTCGCAAGGTCGACTTCAAGGACATCGCGAACAACAAGGCCAAGCTGCCCGCGCCGGCCGATGACGGCTGGGTGGCGATGGTTCAGCATTACTTCGTCTCGGCTTTCCTGCCGGCCTCGGGTCACCGCGAATTCTTCGTGCAGGATGTTGGCAATGGCGTGTTTTCGGCTGGCGTGAAGATGCCAATGGAAGAGATTGCGCCGGGGCAGAAGGCCAGCATCACGGTTCAGCTGTATGTCGGTCCGCAGGAGCAGAAAAAGCTCGCCGAACTCGCGCCGGGTTTCGATCTCGTCGTCGACTATGGCTGGCTGACGGTTATCGCCGCGCCGCTGTTCTGGGTGCTGTCCTGGTTGTACAGGCTTGTCGGCAACTGGGGCTGGGCGATCATCGCGCTGACCGTGCTGATCAAGCTTATCTTCTTCCCGTTGTCCGCCGCCTCTTATAAGTCGATGGCCAAAATGAAGACGCTCATGCCGCGCATGAAGCGGATTCAGGAGGAGTACAAAGACGACCGGATGAAGATGAACCAGGAGATGATGGAGCTGTACAAGCGGGAAAAGGTCAACCCGATGGGCGGGTGCTGGCCGATCCTGGTGCAGATGCCCGTCTTCATTGCGCTGTACTGGGTGCTGCTTAGCACGGTCGAAATGCGTCAGGCGCCTTGGCTCGGCTGGATTACCGACTTGTCGGTCAAGGACCCGTATTTCATTCTGCCGATCATCATGGGCGTGACAAGCCTTATCCAGGTCAAGCTCAATCCCGCGCCGCCGGACCCGGTACAAGCGAAGGTCATGCTGTTCATGCCGATTTTCTTTACCATCATGATGGCTTGGTTCCCCGCCGGTCTTGTTCTCTATTGGGTGGTGAACAACCTCTTGTCGATTGGTCAGCAGTGGTACATCACTCGGATGTTCGGCGCCAGCGCGAGTGAAGCCCACCATCGCACCTGAACGGATCGCCGCGATTGCCACCGCGCCCGGGCGTGGTGGCATCGGGGTGGTTCGGCTCTCCGGGCCTAATCTGGCGGTTCTCGCCAAAAGCTTGACGGGTAAGCTTCCCACACCGCGTCAGGCGCATTTCACCAAATTTCTCGACGCATCAGGCCAGCCTATCGATGCCGGCCTGATGTTGTTTTTCCCCGCGCCGCATTCTTATACCGGCGAAGACGTGCTTGAGTTGCAAGGGCATGGCGGCCCGGTCGTGATGCAAATGCTGCTCGCGCGCTGCCTCGAACTTGGTGCGCGTCTGGCGCGTCCCGGAGAATTCACCCAGCGCGCGTTTCTGAATGACAAGCTCGATCTGGCGCAGGCGGAAGCCGTTGCTGATTTGATCGATGCGGATACTTCGGCTGCGGCGCGTTCGGCTTTGCGCTCCCTGGATGGCGAGTTTTCGCGCCGGATTCATATTTGGTGTGAGAAGTTGATCAACCTGCGGATGCTGGTCGAAGCGACCTTGGATTTCCCGGAAGAAGAGGTCGATTTTTTACGCGTGGCAAAAGCTTTCGAGCATCTTGAGTCACTGCTTAAATCATTAGAAAAACTGCTCAAGCAGTCAAAACAAGGCAGTTTGCTGCGCACGGGCTTGCATGTCGTTTTGGCGGGGCAGCCCAATGTTGGCAAGTCGAGTTTGTTGAACTGCCTTTCCGGCGAGGATCGGGCAATCGTGACCGAAGTCGCCGGCACGACGCGCGATGTGCTACGCGAGACGATCCAGATTGAAGGCATTCCGCTGCACATCATCGACACCGCGGGTTTGCGCGATACCGAAGACACGATCGAGCGGATCGGCATCGCCCGGACCTGGAAAGAAATCGAACGGGCCGATTTGATTTTGCGTCTGGTCGATGCCCGAGTGGGCGTCTCCGCGGAAGATCACGCGATCGATAGCCGCTTGCCGAGCGACGTGCCCGTTCTCTGGGTCTTCAACAAAATCGATCTAGTTGGAATGCAGGCCGGAAAAGTCGAAAGCGACACGGGAACCTGGATTCGCCTTTCCGCGCTAAGTGGAAACGGTGTCGATTTGCTGCGCAGCGAGTTGTTGCGGGTAGCGGGTTGGGAAGCGCACGGAGAAGAAATATTTTTGGCGCGTGAGCGACATCTCGAAGCGCTTCGGGAAGCGCACGGGCATGTTCTTCAAGCGATCGCACATGCTTCAAATGATATGCTCGATTTGATGGCGGAAGAATTGCGTCTTGCCCAAGAAGTGGTCAATCGAATCACGGGCGCTTTTAGCGCCGACGATCTCCTGGGGGTTATTTTTTCCCGGTTTTGTATTGGGAAATGATCCAATGCCTATGTGTTGCATCCCATATGAATAAGCAGGCGCTCAGCGAGCGCGATATCTGCACAAAATTCATCACACCAGCCCTGGAAAAGGCTGGATGGGACGTGCTAACCCAGGTGCGCGAAGAGTTTCTGCTGACCAAGGGTCGCATCATCGTGCGTGGCAAGTTGCACACCCGCGCCCAGCACAAACGTGCTGACTATGTGCTGTTCCATAAACCCAATCTTCCCATCGCCGTTATCGAAGCCAAAGACAACAAGCACACCATCGGCGCGGGCATGCAGCAGGCTCTCGGCTATGCCGAAATGCTGCAAGTGCCATTCGTGTTCAGCAGCAATGGCGATGGCTTTCTATTCCACAACAAGATCGCCAAGGATGGCGTCATTGAGCGCGAACTGGCCCTGTACGAGTTTCCCAGCGCTGAAATGCTATGGCAATGGTGGACCGAGCACCAAGAGTTGAGCACCCAGCAGCAGGCGCTGGTCACTCAGGACTATTACAGCGACGGCAGCAACAAGACGCCTCGCTACTACCAGTTGCTTGCCATCAACAAGACCGTCGAAGCGATTGCCAAGGGACAGCAACGCATCCTGCTGGTGATGGCCACCGGTACCGGAAAAACCTACACGGCTTTCCAGATCATCTGGCGTTTGTGGAAGTCACGCGCCAAGAAGCGCATCTTGTTCCTGGCTGACCGCAACATTCTGGTCGATCAAACGATGACCAACGACTTCAAGCCCTTCGGCGCGGCCATGACCAAGATTCAAAAGCGGCAGGCCAACAAGTCGTATGAGATCTATCTGTCGTTGTATCAGGCCGTTACCGGAACCGAAGAAGACAAAAACATCTACAAGCAGTTCAGTCCCAAATTCTTCGACCTGATCGTCATCGACGAATGCCATCGCGGCAGTGCCGCTGAAGACTCCGCCTGGCGCGAAATCCTGGAGTACTTCCATTCCGCCACGCAAATCGGCCTGACCGCGACGCCCAAGGAAACCAGGGAAGTTTCCAACATCGACTATTTCGGCGAGCCCATCTACACCTACTCGCTGCGCCAGGGCATCGACGACGGCTTTCTTGCGCCCTACAAAGTGGTGCGCATCGATCTGGACAAGGATCTGACCGGCTGGCGTCCCGACAAGGGCATGCTCGACAAACACGGCAACGAGATCGAAGACCGCATCTACAACCAGCGCGATTTTGACCGCGCCCTGGTGCTGGAGCAACGCACGCAACTGGTCGCGCGCAAGATCACCGAGTACCTGAAAGCCACCAACCGCTTCGACAAGACCATCGTCTTTTGCGACAACATCGACCATGCCGAGCGCATGCGCCAGGCGCTGGTCAATGAAAACGCCGATCTGGTTGCGCAGAGCCATCGCTATGTCGTGCGCATCACCGGCGATAGCGAAGAAGGCAAGAAAGAACTGGACAACTTCATCTTTCCGGAAAGCGATTACCCGGTAATCGCCATCACATCCAAGCTGATGACCACCGGCGTCGATGCCCAGACCTGCAAGCTGATCGTACTGGACCAGCGCATCCAGTCCATGACCGAATTCAAGCAGATCATCGGCCGGGGCACGCGCATCAACGAAGACTTCGGCAAGTACTGGTTCGCCATCCTCGATTTCAAGAAAGCAACCGAGCTTTTCGCCGACCCCAGCTTCGACGGCGATCCGGTGCAGATCTACGAGCCCGGTCCCGGCGATCCGCCCGTTCCGCCGGAAGAGGAAGCGGACGAAGCTTCCTCGTCTGATGAAGACTTCACCTATCCCACGGCGGACGACAACCCCACGTCCCCCGGCGGCGTGGCCGAGCCGTTGCCGGGCGAGGAAGGCAGCAGCGTGCGCCGCTACGTTGTCGCCAATGTTGAAGTCAAGGTCGTGACCGAACGCGTGCAGTACTTCGACGCCAACGGTAAGCTGATTACCGAATCGTTAAAGGACTACACCCGCAACACCTTGGCCAAGGAATTCGCCTCGCTTGACGATTTCCTGCGCCGTTGGGGCAAGGCCGAAAAGAAACAAGCCATCATCGACGAACTGGCCAACCAGGGTGTCTTCTTTGACGCCTTGGCCGAAGAAGTGGGCAAACAATCCGGCAAGGATTTCGACCCCTTCGACCTCCTGTGCCATGTAGCCTGGGATCAACCCCCGCTCACGCGCAAGGAACGCGCCGAGCAGGTCAAGCAGCGCCATTACTTCGCCAAGTACAGCGAGCAAGCGCAAAAGGTACTCGAAGCCCTGCTCGACAAATACGCCGACGAAGGCGTGGCCGCCATCGAGGAAACGCAGATTCTCACCATCGCCCCGTTCAACTGTCTGGGCACGCCGATCGAACTAATCCGCGCCTTCGGCGGCAAGGATCAATATCAACAGGCCGTCAACGAACTCGAACAAGAGCTTTACCGCGCCTGAGCAGAACTAAACATCCATGTCACTTGCAACCCTCATCAAAGCCATCCAGGACATCATGCGCAAGGATGTCGGCGTCGATGGCGACGCCCAGCGCATCAGCCAGATCTGCTGGCTGTTGTTCCTGAAGATCTTCGACGACAAGGAGCAGGAATGGGAACTCACCCAGCCCGGCTACCGCTCGCCGCTGCAAAGCCGCTTTCGCTGGAACAACTGGGCCAAAAACCCGGAAGGGGATACCGGCGAAGAACTGATCGACTTCGTCAACAACGACCTCTTCCCAGCCCTGAAACAGCTTGCTTACAAGGCGATCCCATCCCCGCAAGGCCGCGTAATCGGCTCGGTATTCGAGGACGCCTACAACTACATGAAATCCGGCACGCTGCTTCGCCAAGTCATCAACACCATCGAAGAAGACGTGGATTTCAACAAATCCGGCGACAGGCACCTGTTCAACGACATCTACGAAAAAATCCTCGCCGATCTGCAATCGGCCGGCAATGCTGGTGAGTACTACACCCCACGCGCGGTCACACAATTCATGGTCGACATCCTCGACCCGAAACTGGACGAGAGCCTTCTCGACCCGGCCTGCGGCACGGGCGGTTTCCTGACCTGTTCCATCGAACATCTGAAGAAGCAGGTCAAAACACCGGAAGACAACCGACGACTACAAGAGAACATCCACGGCGTCGAAAAGAAACCCCTGCCGCACATGCTGGCCATGACCAACATGATGCTGCACGGCATCGACGTGCCTACCCGTATCCGCCACAACAATACGCTCTCGCGCCCGTTCAAGGACTACGGTCCGCACGACCGCGTGGACATCATCGTCACCAACCCGCCGTTCGGCGGCATGGAAGAGGACGGCATCGAAAAGAACTTCCTTGCCAAGCACCAGACCCGCGAAACCGCCGACCTGTTCATGGCGCTGATCATGCATCGGCTCAAGCACGACACCGGCCGCGCCGCCGTGGTGCTGCCCGATGGCTTCCTGTTTGGCGAAGGGGTGAAAACCACGCTCAAGCGCGAACTGCTGGAAGAATTCAATCTGCATACCATCGTGCGGCTGCCCAAAGGCGTGTTCGCTCCCTACACCGGCATCGCCACCAACATCCTGTTCTTCGAGAAAGGCGGCCCCACGCAAGACGTATGGTTCTTCGAGCATCCTTACCCGGAAGGCTACAAAAGCTACTCCCGCTCCAAGCCGCTGACCATCGAAGAATTCGAGCGCGAAAAAGCCTGGTGGGGCGACCCGCAGCGCCAGGGCCGCAAAACCACCGAGCACGCCTGGAAAGTCTCGGCCAAGGAAATCGCCGCCCGCAACTACAACCTCGACTGCAAAAACCCGCACGAAGTAGCCATCGAACTTGGCGACCCTGACGAACTGATGGCCGAGTACCAGGACATCACCCGCCAATTGCAAGCCGCCCAACAGGCACTGAAGGCCGAACTGCTGGCGGCACTCAGAGCCACGAGCGGAGAACAGGCATGACCTCCCGCCTGCCGACTGATTACCCCGCGCTGCTGGCCGACATCAAGCAGCGCGTGCGCCGCGCCCAAACACGGGCCATGCTGGCGGTCAACGCCGAATTGATCCGCCTCTACTGGGACATCGGTGCCCTCATCCACACCCGCCAGCAACAACAGGGCTGGGGGGCTGGCGTCATTCCCCGGCTGGCGAAAGACCTGCACAACGAACTGCCGGAAGAAAAAGGCTTCTCCGAGCGCAACATCAAGCGCATGTTGGCCTTCTACCGCGAATACCCGCATCTGGGCGCAAGCGCTGCAAAAGTGCCACAACCGGTGGCACAAATCACCGAGGCCGAAAAAGTGACACAGCCTGTGTCACAAATGCCGGAAGGGCAGGACGCGCCTGCCTATCCGCCAGAGTTGCTCCTGGCGCTGCCTTGGGGCCACCACGTCGAACTGATGAACAAGGTGAAAGACCCCGCCACACGCCAGTGGTACATACGCACCGCCATTGAAAACGGCTGGAGCCGCAACATCCTCCTGATGCAGATCGAAACCGCTGCGCATCGTCGGCAAGGCAAGGCTGCCAGCAATTTCGCCCTGCGTCTGCCCGCGCCGGAATCCGATCTGGTGCAGCAAACCCTCAAGGACCCCTACCTGTTCGACTTTCTGACGTTGGAAGCAGGTTTCCACGAGCGCGAACTGGAAACCGGACTCATCGCCCACCTGGAAAAATTTCTGCTCGAACTCGGCCAAGGTTTCGCCTTCGTCGGGCGGCAATACCACCTCGATCTGGAAGGCGACGACTTCTACATCGACCTGCTGTTCTACCACCTGAAGCTACGCTGCTATGTGGTCATCGACCTCAAGCGCGGCAACTTCAAGCCGGAATACGCAGGCAAGATGAATTTTTATTGCAATGTCGTGGACGACAAACTGCGCCACGAAAGCGACAAACCCACCATCGGCCTGATCCTGTGCCAGCAACCCAACCGCGTGCTGGCCGAATATGCGCTACGCGGCGTGGACAAGCCCATCGGCGTTTCCAGCTTCGAGTTGACCCGTGCATTACCGAAAACGCTGAAAAGCAGCCTGCCCAGCATCGAACAGATCGAGCGCGAACTGGGGGGCGGGCATGAATAAGCGCACCGCCGAATTGCTTGAAAGGCACTTCGAGGTCGCTTTTGCCGCGCCCGACGGCATCAAGAAGCTGCGCGAACTGATCCTCACGCTGGCCATGCAAGGCCGGCTAGTGGCGCAAGACCCGAAGGATGCGCCGGCCAGCGAGCTGCTGAAGGAGATCGAAGCCGAGAAACAGCGGCTGGTGAAAGAGGGAAAGATCAAACCGCCCAGGTTGTTGCCACCGATTAAGGAAGAGGAAAAGCCTTATGCGTTGCCGCAGGGGTGGGAGTGGGTACGTTTTGGAGAAATTACTCAGCACAACTCTGGCAAAACTCTTGATGGCGGTAGAAATACTGGACTTCCGAGGAAGTACATCACCACGTCGAATGTCTACTGGGGGAAATTCCAGCTCAATAACGTCCGGGAAATGCTAATTCGTGAAGACGAGCTAGATAAATGCTCGGCACGTAAAGGAGACTTGCTCATCTGTGAAGGTGGAGAGGCTGGACGCGCTGCTGTCTGGGAGCTGGCTGAAGAAATTTGTTTCCAGAACCACGTGCATCGTGCCCGGTTCTACAAAGACGTTAATCCATATCTGGCCTATCGATTCTTCGAAAAGATTAACGCTAGCGGGGAAATAAATAATTATAGAAAAGGGGTCGGAATATCGAATATGTCGAGCAAGGCACTTGCCTCGATCGTCTTCCCCTTGCCTCCAAAGTCGGAGCAACACTGCATTGTTGCCAAGATCGACGAACTGATGGTGCGTTGCGACGAGCTGGAAAAACTGCGCGCCGCGCAGCAGGAAAAGCGCCTTACTGTCCATACCGCCGCCATCAAGCAACTGCTGAACATCGCCGAACCCGATCAGCACCAGCGCGCGCAAACCTTCCTCGCCGAACACTTCAGCGAGCTTTACACCGTCAAGGAAAACGTCGCCGAGCTACGCAAGGCCATCCTGCAACTGGCGGTAATGGGCAAGCTTGTTCCGCAAAACCCGGACGATCAGCCAGCTAGCGAGCTGCTGCAAGAGATCAAGGCCGAGAAACAGCGGTTGGTGCTGGCAAATAAGATCAAGGGGCCCAAGCTAGGACCTTCAATCGATCAAGAAGATGAGCCATTTCCTGTTCCTGATAATTGGTGGTGGGTGAGGATTGCCGAGCTTGCGGAGTCCATAGATTACGGAACGTCACAGAAAACTTGTGATGATTCCTCACTTGTTCCTGTTTATCGAATGGGAAATATTGTCGACGGTCGGTTGATCGACGAAGGATTCAAGTACATTTCGCCAGAAATCGACGATCTGCCTCGTCTCTTTCTTCAACCAAACGATATTCTTTTTAACCGCACGAACAGCTATGAGCTGGTTGGAAAGTCAGCACGATACACAGGCCAAGCCGAGCAGGCGACCTTTGCATCTTATTTGATAAGGGTTAGATTACATGACGCGTTACTGAATCCGGTCTTCATGAGTTTGGCTATGAATGCACCCTATTTCAGATCAACTCAAATCGAACCTGAAATTGTTCAACAGTGTGGACAAGCAAACTTTAATGGTACGAAGCTTTCCCTTTGTGCTGTTCCACTTCCTCCATTTGCGGAGCAACACCGCATCGTCGCCAAAATCGACCAATTGATGACGCTTTGTGACTCACTGGAGCAGCACATTGACAAGACTGCCCTTAAGCAAACCGAGCTGCTGAATGCTCTGGTTCATGCCCAATCACAGAATAAACATGAAAAACCGAAGTCCGTTGCGGAAGCCTTACCCCAACCAGCCTGATTGACTACGAGTCGAGCGCAAGCCCCGCCATTTATGGCGGGGTCAGCGAGACAAACGTTATAGGCGCCGTAGGCGCCACCGATCCGTGGCGAAGAAGCCCCAAGCTTCAGCTTGGGGGAATTCACGGCATTCAGCCGAGGGATGAACGGATCATCTCCGATATGCGCGAGAACTGGCACGAGAGGAAGGCGCGTTTTTCATCCGCCAAGCTTGGTCGATGGCTTGACTGGTTACGTAGCGAAAAGCTTGTCCCTCGCGGGTTACCTCCGAAAACCATATAACAGGCTGGGCCAATATCGATAAGTGTTAATGTGATGGCTGGGCCGGCCGTTCACTATTTCAATGGCTATCAGGACTTTTGGGTTCAAGACGGGCCATTTATATCAATGGCATAGATTATTAATTTCGGCGCACTATCTGAAAGTGACTTCACATGGGCGAATACAATATTCATTACTATCAAACGGAAGCCTCGCGCCTTGCCCTTGAAATCGAACGGAAATTGGTGATTCTCGGATTGGATTGGCATTCGCCCCGCGACATGCAATCCCTGGCCCAGCGTGTGCTCGAAACCGATGCAAAACGGATAAGCCATGTATCAGGTGATTCGCACCATGAAATCGCCTGGATAGAGTTGTGCGGTTTGATTGGTTTGATGAACATGCTGATGGCGGGATCGGCAGAAAAGAATGTTGAAGTGCACGGCAATGAAGTTTGGAAAGCCATTGCTCAAGCGCTGTGGAAAGAAAAAGGCGTTTGAAAAGGGAATCCAGGTTTTGGATTAGTTCAGGCCGTGTGCTGTTTCACGTGGAACAAAAGTGAATGGAGTGGTTGCTATTAGGTGGCGGCGCGTTTTTCGCGGGCCTGGTTGATGCCGTTGTTGGTGGCGGGGGTTTGATTCTTGTTCCGCTCCTTCTGACGAGTTTTCCCAACTCACCCATTTCGGTTCTTTTTGGCACCAATAAAGTTGCCGCCATCGTTGGAACATCGTCCGCCTGCATACGCTACGCTAAATCGATAGGGATTCCTTGGAACGTTGCCGCTTGGGTGGCGGCTACGGCTTTTCTGGGATCCTGGATCGGAGCGCAATCCGTTTCCTTGCTGCACAGGGAAACGATGAAACCGCTGGTGCTGCTGTTATTGATTCTTGTTGGTGGCTACACTTTTGCCAAGAAGGATTTTGGGCGCATGGAGGGCCACCCGATAGCGTTACGCTGGAGGCTGCCCGTAGCGCTCGGCTTTGGCGGCATTATCGGGTTTTATGACGGATTCTTCGGGCCGGGTACGGGGAGTTTCCTGATTTTCGTTTTCATCCGTTGGTTCGGATTCGATTTTTTGAGAGCTTCGGCTGCGGCAAAGCTTGTGAATGTCGCGACTAACCTTGGCGCGATTTTATTTTTCTCCACCCATGATGGAGTTTATTGGAAGCTCGCCGCAATGATGGCGGTTGCGAATCTGCTTGGTGCGCTTGTCGGTGCTCATTTAGCCCTTCGTCATGGGAATCGCTTTATTCGCTGGCTGTTCATGTTGGTCGTCGTTGTGTTGATCGGAAAGCTGGGCTGGGAAGTTTGTTTCACGTGAAACAATAAGGTCTTTCGTAGCCGATCGTGAATGGATTGCCAAAATCGGGCATTTATCTAGGCTTTGAGTTATCGGACAGGTATCATTTCGGCCCTTCACCAGATTACCCGCCAAGCGGGAACATTCCATGCTGTATCCAATTCGTTTTGATGTCATCGTTGTCGGCGGCGGCCATGCCGGAACCGAAGCCGCATTGGCCGCGGCCAGAATGGGCTGCGCCACGTTATTGCTTACCCACAACATCGAAACCTTGGGGCAGATGAGTTGCAATCCCTCGATTGGCGGAATCGGTAAAGGGCACCTCGTCAAGGAAGTGGATGCGCTCGGCGGCGCGATGGCGGAGGCTGCCGATGAAGGGGGGATTCAATTTCGCATCCTCAACGCAAGCAAAGGTCCGGCCGTGCGCGCAACCCGCGCCCAGGCGGACCGCGTGCTGTACAAAGCCGCCATCCGTCGCCGCCTTGAAAATCAGCCGAATCTGAGTCTGTTTCAGCAGGCCGTGGACGACATTACGGTTGCGGGCGAGCGTGTGACAGGTGTGGTGACACAGATCGGCCTGCGCTTTGAAGCGAAAACGGTTGTACTGACCGCCGGCACTTTTCTCGACGGCCTCGTTCATATTGGTTTGCAAAACTACGCCGCAGGGCGTGCGGGCGATCCCGCGGCAGTGAATCTTTCTCATTGTCTGCGTGAGTTGAAGCTGCCGGTTGGCCGCTTGAAAACCGGGACGCCGCCGCGTATCGATGGCAGGACGATCGATTTCTCGCTCATGGAAGAGCAGCCTGGCGACGATCCAGCGCCCGTGTTCAGCTTCCTTGGCGATCCAGCGCAACATCCGAAGCAGTTGCCCTGCTGGATCACACGCACGAATGAACGGACGCACACAATCATCCGCGCCAATCTCGACCGTTCGCCGATGTACACCGGAGTCATTGAAGGCGTGGGACCGCGTTACTGCCCGTCGATCGAAGACAAGATCCATCGTTTTGCCGATAAGGATGGACATAACGTGTTTCTCGAACCGGAAGGTTTGAACACGCACGAGTTCTATCCGAACGGAATTTCGACTTCCTTGCCGTTCGATGTCCAACTGCAAGTCGTCCATTCGATTCGCGGCATGGAGAACGCGCACATCCTGCGGCCTGGCTATGCCATCGAATACGATTACTTCGATCCGCGCAATTTAAAAGCGAGTTTCGAAACCAAATCGATTGCCGGGCTCTTCTTTGCCGGGCAGATCAACGGGACGACAGGCTATGAGGAAGCCGCGGCGCAAGGTCTGCTGGCCGGTGCGAATGCCGCTTTACAAGTGCAGGGCAGGGAAGTCTGGTGTCCCAGCCGTGGCGAAGCCTACCTCGGCGTGTTGGTCGACGATTTGATTACGCGGGGCGTTTCTGAGCCTTACCGGATGTTCACCTCGCGCGCCGAATACCGGCTTTCTCTGCGTGAAGACAATGCCGATCTGCGTTTGACCGAAACCGGGCGTGCGCTGGGTTTGGTGAATGATAGTCGCTGGGACGCATTCTGCCGCAAACGCGAAGCCGTCGAACGCGAAACCGCGCGTTTGCGCGCGACTTGGGCCGTACCGCACAAGTTGGCGGAAGGCGAGGCGGAGCGTGTATTGGGCGAGCCGCTTGCGCGTGAAATGCGGTTTTTCGATCTGCTGCGCCGCCCAGGGGTTCGCTATGCAGACTTGATGAGTTTATCGGTGGCGCCGGCCGACCCGCTCGACGATCAACAGGCGATCGAGCAGGTCGAGATTTCCGCCAAATACCAAGGCTATATCGACAGGCAGCAAGACGAAGTGACGCGCCTGGCCGCGCAGGAAAACCAGCGTTTGCCCGAAGATCTCGACTATCAACAGGTGCGCGGTCTTTCGATCGAGGTTCAGCAGCGCTTGAGCAAACACCGGCCCGAAACGCTTGGCCAGGCTAGCCGCATCCAGGGCATTACACCTGCGGCGATTTCAATGTTGATGATTCATTTGAAAAAATTGCAGCTCCAGAGCGGCAATGTTTCTTCAGCAATAAAACCATGAGCGTACAGCCCGAAACCCTGCTCGATCAGGGTCTGGCCGAACTGAGGCTCGATTTGCCCGGCGCGGCGCGCGTGAAACTGCTTGCCTATGCGAAACTTATTTCCAAGTGGAACAAGGTATACAACCTGACGGCGGTGCGGGATGCGAATGCCATCGTCACCCAGCATCTGCTCGATTCCTTGACCGTTCTGCCATATATCAAGGCGGAAAGCATCGCGGACATCGGCGCGGGAGCGGGCTTGCCGGGGATCGTGTTGGCGATTGCGCGCCCGGACCTCGATGTGCATACGGTCGATACGGTGCAGAAAAAAGCGGTCTTCATGCGTCAGGCCGGGATCGAGCTAGGGCTTGCGAATCTCACCGCGCACCACACGCGGGTCGAAAGCTGGCAGCCGGAAAAAGCTTTTCCCCTCATCATTTCGCGCGCTTTTTCCGAAATGGCGGATTTCGTCCGGCTTACTCGGCATCTGCTCGCGCCGGGCGGACATTGGCTTGCCATGAAGGGCGTGTATCCTGATGCGGAAATTGCCCAGCTTCCCGCGGGCGTTCGGATGGCCGAAGCGATTCCCCTGCGTCTTCCCGGCGCGGAAGATACCCACCGACATTTAATCGTTCTTGAGTGCAACTGATGGCCCGAATCTTCGCAGTCGCAAACCAGAAAGGCGGCGTCGGTAAGACGACCACCGCCGTCAACCTCTCCGCGGCCCTTGCCGCGCATGGGCAACGTGTTCTGCTTGTCGATCTCGATCCACAAGGCAACGCCACGATGGGCTCGGGTATCGATAAACGGAATCTGCCGGTTTCGGTTTACCACCTGCTGCTCGGGCTCAGAGATCTGCCGGAAGTGCGCGCGTATTCGGAGTCGGGCGCTTACGCTGTACTGCCCGCGAATCGCGACCTGGCCGGCGCGGAAGTCGAACTCGTCGATCTGGAAAGGCGCGAGAACCGCTTGAAGGAAGCGTTGCGGGCGGTTGATGCGGAATATGATTTTGTCATCATCGATTGTCCGCCTTCGCTTTCAATGCTTACGCTCAACGGTTTATGCGCCGCGCATGGCGTCATCATTCCGATGCAGTGCGAATACTATGCGCTCGAAGGGCTTTCCGACCTCGTTAATACGATCAAGCAAGTGCACGCCAAGCTCAATCGCGATCTCCGGGTGATCGGCCTGCTGCGCGTGATGTACGACCCGCGCAGCACGCTTGCGCAACAAGTCAGCGCGCAGCTTGAAGATCACTTCGGCGACAAGGTGTTCAAGGCCGTGATTCCGCGCAACATACGCCTCGCCGAAGCGCCGAGCCACGGCATGCCCGGCGTGGTGTTCGATAAGAGCGCGCGCGGTTCGCAAGCCTATCTCGCCTTCGCCGAAGAGATGATCGAGCGAGCCAAAAATTTTTAGGCTAGTTCAGAGGATTTGAATTGATGGTAAAGAAACCCAAGGGCCTCGGCCGCGGGCTCGAAGCGCTGCTGGGCGCCGACCCCGCAAGCGATGAAAAAGGGCGGCTCGACACGCTTGCGCTCGATAAGCTGCGGCCGGGTAAATACCAGCCACGCACGCGCATGGATGTCGGCAGCCTGGAAGAGCTTGCCGCTTCGATTCGCGTCCAAGGGGTGATGTCGCCGATTCTCGTTCGGCCCGTGAATGACGGCGGCTACGAAATCATTGCAGGGGAACGCCGCTGGCGTGCGGCGCAGATTGCTGAGCTGGCGGAAGTTCCGGTTCTGATCCGCGATATTCCCGACGACGCGGCACTTGCGATGTCGCTGATCGAAAACATCCAGCGCGAAGATCTCAACCCGCTTGAAGAGGCGCTCGGCATTCAGCGCCTGATCGACGAATTCGGCATGACGCACCAGCAAGCCGCGGACGCGGTAGGGCGTTCACGGCCTGCGACATCGAATCTGCTGCGCCTCTTGAGCCTTTCCGAGCCGGTGCGGGAACTCCTGATGGCCGGCGATATCGAAATGGGCCATGCGCGCGCTGTTCTGGCCTTGCAGGGCGCGCAGCAGATCATGCTGGCGAATCAGGTCGTCGCAAAGCGCCTCTCGGTGCGCGAGACTGAAAAAGCGGTGCAGACCGCCTTGCGTCCGCCGGTTGAAAAAGCGCCTAAACCCGTCAACCGCGACGTTGCCCGCCTTGAGGAAGATCTTGCCGACAAAATTGGCGCGACAGTCAAAATCCAGGCCAACAAAAAAGGGGTCGGGAAACTCGTCATCGCCTTTGGCAGTCTGGACCAACTTGATGGTATCTTGAGCCGGCTGAATTGATCCAAGCCGGCATGGTTGTCGCCGCATCAACCCTATCAGCAGGGCCACTCCACACCAAAGAAAGGAATTTTCGCCATGAAGTTATATTACTCACCCGGTGCTTGCTCGCTTTCGCCGCATATCGCCTTGTGCGAAGCGGGTTTGTCTTTCGAAACGGTCATGGTTGACCTTAAAAACCGCAAATTGCCGGATGGCGCCGATTTCCAGGCTGTCAACCCGCTCGGTTATGTTCCCGTGCTTGAGCTTGACGATGGCACGCGTCTGCGCGAAGGCCCGGCCATCGTGCAATACATTGCCGACCAGGCGCCGCAAAGCAAACTGGCGCCCGCCAATGGGACGATTGCCCGCTACCGCTTGCAGGAATGGCTGACCTTCATCGGCACGGAAATCCACAAAAGTTTTAGCCCCCTGTTCAGTCCCGCGACGCCCGAAGCGTATAAAACCATCGTCAAGGAGCGTCTGATTTCGCGCTTGCAGTGGGTCGATAGTCAGCTTGCCGGTAAAAGCTATCTGATGGGCGAGGACTTCAGCGTGGCCGATTGCTATCTCTTCACCACCACGAATTGGCCCCGTCTGCTGAACATCGACATCAGCGCCCTGGCCAATCTGAATGCCTTCCGCGAGCGTGTTGCCGCACGCCCGGCGGTGCAGAGGGCTATGCAAGAGGAAGGGCTGCTCAAGTAAGAACCTGCTCATAATCTTAATGCGAGGCTATAACGCCACGAGTTTGGGGCGTCTTCGCTGCCCAGGTTGTCTCGCTTGCGCTTAATCTATGGTCATTCTGCGCGGAGCGAAGCGCAGTCGCAGAATCCACTCTCGGAGGACAACTGGATTCTGCGACTTCGCGCAGAATCACAACGCGGGGGCGGGAGGGTTTGGAACCTGTTCATAATCTTGCCACGAGCGTGGCAACTGAGAGCGAGCATCTAACGGCAAGCGTTCAAAGTGGAAAGACAATCCGGACTTGCAAACCGCCCGCGGCACGGTTGGCGAGATGAATAGTCGCTGCGTGCCGTTCGGCAATCCGTTTCACGATCGCGAGCCCCAGCCCGCTGCCGGGCTGGTCCGCTCCGGCGGCACGGTGGAAACGCTCGAATACTTTCTTATGCAGCGCTTCCGGAATGCCGGGGCCTGTATCTTCCACACGCAGTTCGATCCCTGCCGCTGTCGCAAGCACCGAAACATCGATACGCCCGCCTGAAGGGGTGTAACGCACCGCATTATCGACAAGATTATTCAGCAGCATTCGCAGCTCATCGCTATTGCCGGGCGTTTGCCCGGATGCCGCTTCGGTGATGCCTAAATCAATTTCTTTTGCATCGGCCTGGGCCGAGTGATTGGCGACGACTTCGCGTGCCAGCGCAGCGAGCGCGACAGGCTCCATCGCCTGCGTGTTCTCGGGTTCCAGGCGTGCCAGCGCGAGCAATTGTTCGACGAGACGCGTCGCGCGGATCGCGCTTTCCTGTACGTTTTGAATCGCCGCCTGGCGTTCGGTCTTGTTGTTGCTGCGTTCGGCAAGCTGTGCGTAAAGCCGCACCGCGGCAATCGGCGTGCGCAACTCATGCGCCGCGTCGGCAACGAATTCGCGCTGCGCGCCAAGCAGATTGTCGATACGCGCAAGTAAATGGTTCAGTGTGTCGACGAGCGGCGTCAGTTCCGGCGGTAGCGTTTGGGTTGGGAGCGGTTCGAGCGAGAGCGCATCGCGCTGAAGCAATTCGCGGCGCAGGGCTGAAAGCGGCGAAAGCGCATACCCGATCAAGCGCCAGCTCATCAGGCTCAAGAACACCGTGAGCAGCGCCAGGATGATCAGCAGAGGCAGAGAAATATCGCGCAGAAGCCAAAACCGCGCGCCCTGTTCGCGCGCGACCAGAATGATCAGCCCGTCGTTGTTTTGAGCATGTCCATGCCAGACGCGGCCGCCGTACTGAAAATCGTAATTGCCCATTTTGTTTGGTTTGGGCACGGGCGGCGAATGACTGGCATAGGCGAGGCTGCCATCGGCTTCCCAGACCTGGCTCAAGAAATCGCCAGGGTCTTCCTTATTCGAACTGCTTGCATCGTCCGAATCATCATCAATGCCGTGACGCGCGATGGCATTCGCGATCTGGGTCAGCTCCAGCTCGCGCAGCGCATTGAAAGAGCGCAACATCAAACTGTAGGCCAAGCCCGAGGCCGCCACGGCGAGCAGCAGCAGGATGCCGATCTGCCAACCGACAAGCAGGCGTCTGATCGAGAACCCAGGTTCTGAAGGCTTCACGGAACAACCTTATAACCCACGCCGCGCACATTGCGGATGCGCTCCGGGCCGAGCTTGCGGCGCAGGTTGTGCAGATGGACTTCGAGCGCGTTTGACGCCGGTTCTTCTCCCCAGCCGAAAAGACGCTCCTCAAGCGCCTCGCGCGAAAGCACGGCTCCGGGCTTCGCGATCAAAATTTCGAGCAAAGCCAGTTCGCGCGCCGATAGCGGAACCGTTTCGCCCGCAAGGCGCACTTCGCGTTTTTCCGGGTCCAGCGTCAGTTCGCCGCATTGCATCAGGCTCTGCGCCCGGCCTGCATTGCGGCGCATCAGGGCCCGGATGCGCGCAATCAATTCATCCAGATCGAAAGGCTTGGTCAAATAATCGTCCGCTCCGGCATTCAGCCCGGCAATGCGGTCGGATACCGCATCGCGCGCGGTGACAACGATGACCGGCAGCGCGTTTTCACGTTTGCGCAAAGCATGCAGGACTTCCATTCCATCGCGCCGCGGCAGGCCCAGATCGAGCACGCAGGCCGCGTATTGATTCGCTTCGAGTGCGAGTTCGGCCGCATGGCCGTCGCGCACCCAATCGACCGTGAAGCCCGCGCCCATAAGCCCCTTGCGCACCGCATCGCCGACCATCGGATCGTCTTCAACAAGCAGTACCCGCATAGCTTCCTCCGTCTGGCGGCTAGATTAGCTATACAAAGGCCACTCTTACCTGCGCTTGAACAAAAAAAAGCCCCGGAATTCCGGGGCGACTGCGGCAATGCGTATCAACTTTACTGGGCGGGCGATTGTGTGGCAGCCGGAGCGGTTTTTGCCTTCTTGTGGTGACGCGCTTTTTTCTTGAGGTTCTTGGTCGCGGCGGGCTTGGAAGTTTCACTCGCGGAAGCGGCTGGGGTTTTCTCGGCGGCTGAGGTGGCCGGGGTGGCCGGGGTGGCCGGGGTGGCCGGGGTGGCGGTTGCGGCTGCATCAGCGGCGAAAACACCGGCGGCAAAAGTCATTGCGAACAAGGCAGCAAGCAGTTTTTTCATGATTCTCTCCGTTTCGAATTTGAAGCCTGAGTGGATAAGGCGAGGGCATGGTGCTGCACGCAGGATTAAAAAGCCCTTAAGCTCGCGCGGCCGAAAAGAAACAAAAAGTGTACAAACGATAAAAGGGCGGCCAGAATCGCGCACCCGCCGACAAAAATAACAATTCGATACCGGATAACGGGCATCGAAACAAGGCGCCGAGAATCGGGTGGAACTGGGCGCTGCACCTGCGCTTCGCATGTCAATGAGCAGGCGCTTGGCTATCTGCTTATTGTCTGTTTTTCGCAATCCTGCGCTGGAGTGTGCATTTTCTCTTCCTTCTTTGTTGAGGGAAGCGGTTAGCTTGCGCCAGCGCGAGTATGTCAACCAAAGAAGTATCTGATTTTTCAGGGAGAAATCGAGTGAAACAAGTTTCAACCGTGGTGTTTGCCGGCGCGGCCGCGCTGGCCTTGGGTCTCTTGAGCGGCTGTGCGACCGAATCGTCGCAGGCGCTGGCGGTGCAGCAGGTGGCGTCGGCGGGCCAGGTGTATAACGGCGTGCGCACGCCGATCGCGGTGGGTAAGTTCGACAACCGTTCGGCCTACATGCGGGGCGTTTTCTCGGATGGCGTGGATCGTCTTGGCGGCCAGGCCAAAACGATTCTGATCACGCATTTGCAGCAGACCAACCGTTTCAACGTGCTCGATCGCGACAATATGGCCGAGATCAAGCAGGAGGCGGCGATCAAGAACGCCACGCAGAAACTCAAAGGCGCCGATTTCGTCATCACGGGCGATGTGACGGAGTTCGGCCGCAAGGAGACGGGCGACCGGCAGTTGTTCGGCATCCTGGGGCGCGGCAAGGAGCAGGTTGCCTACGCCAAGGTTGCGCTGAATATCGTCAATATCTCGACCTCGGAAGTGGTGTACTCGGTCGGCGGCGCGGGTGAATACAAGCTCTCGAACCGCGAGGTGATCGGTTTTGGCGGCACGGCCAGCTATGACTCGACGCTCAATGGCAAGGTGCTCGATCTGGCGATGCGCGAAGCGGTGGACAAGCTGGTCAGCGCAATCGACAGCGGCGCGTGGAAGCCGAACGCGCAGTAAAGCGGCAATCAGAAAAGGGACAACAACAGGTATGAGCAAGTCGTTTGCAAGCTGGCGCATGGTGGCCGGCGTGGCCGTCGGGTGCGCGGTCCTGGCGGGGTGCGCGAGTCAGAAGCCGTTGTATCAGTGGGAAGACTATCAGGCGCAGGTGCACGAATACTTCAAGGGTGAAGCGAAGGAAGAGCAGGTCGCTGAACTGGAGAAAGGCTTGGAAAATATCAAGGCCAAAAACGGCGCAACGCCGCCGGGCTACCACGCCCATTTGGGGATGTTGTATTCGACGCTTGGCAAGGATGACCATATGGTCCAGGAATTCCAGACCGAGAAAGAACTGTTTCCGGAATCGGCCACGTATATCGACTTCCTGATGAAGAACGTGAAAAGGGAGGCCAACTGATGATCCCGCGTTTCTTGAAACTGTTTGCCGTCGCCGCTCTGCTGGCCCTGATGGTGGGCTGTGCCGGAACCACCAGGAATATCGATTATTCGGCTTTCAAAGCGAGCAAGCCGCGCTCGATCGTGGTGCTGCCGCCCCTGAACCAATCGCCGGAGGTGGATGCGACCTACGGCATGTACTCGCAGGTGACGATGCCGCTCGCGGAAGCGGGCTATTACGTGTTCCCGGTCGCGCTCGTCGATGAAACCTTCCGCCAGAACGGCCTGACGGTGGCGGGCGACATTCACGGTGTGCCGGCGGCCAAGCTGCGCGAAATCTTCGGCGCCGACGCCGCGCTGTATATCGACATCACCGAGTACGGCACCAAGTACATCGTGATCAGCAGCAACACGGTCGTGACCGCGAGTGCCAAGCTTGTCGATCTGAGGAGCGGAGAAACGCTGTGGACCGGCCAGGCCACCGCGTCGAGCAACGAGGGCAACAATAACAGCGGCGGCGGCGTCATCGGCATGCTGGTGACGGCGGTGGTCAAGCAGATCATCAACACCGCGACCGATGCCGGTTATACGGTGGCGGGAGTCACCAGTGCGCGCCTGCTGTCGGCGGGGTATTCGAATAAGGGCGGCATCCTGTACGGTCCGCGTTCGCCGAAATACGGCACGGACTGAGTACCGTAAGCGCTGTATGCACAAGCGCCAGCCGGGGTGACTCGGTTGGCGCTTTTTTTTATTTTTCATTCCGATTTCTTATGCGCGCGCGGATGCGCCGCATCGTAGACTTGGGCGAGGTGCTGGAAATCCAGGTGTGTATAGACCTGAGTGGAGGCGATGCTGGCATGGCCGAGCAGTTCCTGCACGGCGCGCAGATCGCCCGAGGATTGCAGCAAATGGCTGGCGACGCTGTGGCGCAGCATATGCGGGTGGACATGCACGCCCAGTCCGCTTGTGCGCGCCCAGTCTTTCAATGCGAGTTGAATACCACGTACGGAAAGCCGCCGGCCTCTGGCGTTGACGAACAGCGCGTTTTCTTCCGGCGCGGCGATTGTTGGGCGCTCGGCGATCCAGGCGCGCAGCGCCGCGCAGGCGAGTCTGGTCATCGGCAGACGGCGCTTCTTGTTGCGCTTGCCGATGACCTCGACTTCCTCTTCGTCCAAATCGAGCGCTGGTCCCAGATCGAGACCTTCCAGTTCGGAAACGCGTAGGCCGGATGAGTAGAACAGTTCGAACATTGCGCGATCGCGCGTCACGAACGAAATTTCCGGCTTGGCATCGAGCATCGCGACGGCTTGATCGGGCGAGAGCACCTGCGGCAGCGCTTTGGGCGATTTGGGCGCACGCACATTGATGACGGGATTGGCGTCGAGCTTATCGTCTAATACGCACCAGCGATAGAAGCCGCGCCAAGTCGAAAGCGTGCGCGCCAGCGAACGGCCGGATAAGCCTTGCACATGCAGGCGGGCGCTGAAGCGCCGGATATCGTGCGGAGAAAGGGTGTTGAAACCGCGCGGGGCCGCGAGTGCGACCAGTTTCTGCAAATCACGCCGATAGCTCGCAAGCGTATTCAAACTCGCACGGCGTTCACTGCCCATCCACCTCAGCCATTTTTCCGCCAAGGGGGGAAGTTCATGTTCCGGCGCGGCGGTTTCGTCCATTTTCAGCCGAGATATTTGAGCAGCGAAGCGCCGACGAGGTCGGCAATTCGCGCCACGTAAAGCGTGCCCATTTCAGGGTAGAAGCGCTCCAGCTCTTCGCTGCCGAGCGCGAGCAGGCCGAAAACCTGATTGTCGCGCCGCAAGGGCAGCAGGGCGAGCGAACGGATATGGCTCGCGGCTTCGCCAAACCACTGGGCGACTTCCGGTTGCGTGGCGGGGCCGCAGTAGGGGTGACGCAGATCGGCGGCGAAGAAACGCAATTCTTCGGATACAGGTTCGAATTCGGACGTCGGTCGCGTGATGATGCTGTTCCAGATCCGCAGCGCGACATGCGGCACCGAAAAATCTTCGACCAGATGGGTGTCAAGCTCGCCGCGCACGTTTTCGAAGCTGCTTGCTTCGAGCAGGCTCAGGCTCAGGCGGTGCACTTTTTCGGAGATCGCATCGTTTTCCTCGCCAAAGCGGATCAGATTGCCCATCTTCTCCTGTAATAAATGCAATTTGTCGCGCAGCGCGAGAAGCTGGCGCTCGGAAAGCGAAATCGCCTTCCCGGTATCGGGGTGTGGAATCGCAAGCGTCGTCAATAAGGCGGCGTGTTCGTTGAAAAATTCGGGGTGCTCTTGCAGGTAATCGACTACGTCTTTGGCGTTCATGTGATTGGGAAACAAAAGAGAACGGATTCAGGGAAGTTGCATGGGCTTCACTCGATTTCGATTTCGCCTTCGAAAACGGAGACCGCCGGGCCCGTCATATGCACCGAAGTGCCGGGGCCGCCCCAGGCGATGGTGAGATCGCCGCCGCGCGTGGAAACCTGCACCGGGCTGTCGAGCAAGCCACGCCGGATGCCGGTGACGACCGCTGCGCAGGCACCCGTGCCGCAGGCCAGCGTTTCGCCCGCGGCGCGTTCGAAAACGCGCAGGCGTATCCGGTCGCGTTCGAGGATTTGCATGAAGCCCGCGTTGACGCGGGCCGGGAAACGCGGATGGCGTTCGATCAACGGGCCTTGGGTTTCGACCGGTGCGCGTTCGATGTCCGCGACAAGCTGCGTGGCATGCGGATTGCCCATGCTGACAGCGCCGATCAGAACTTCCTCGCCGCCTACTTCGAGCACTTGGGCCGGCGCGTCGGAATCGGAAATAAAGGGAATCCGCTGCGGGTCGAGAATCGGAACGCCCATATCGACCGATACGAGGCCGTCGGCGGTCAGACGCGGCGTGATGACGCCGGCCAGCGTTTCGACGCGGATTTCGTCGCGCTCGGACAAACCTTTGTCGCGCACGAAGCGGGCGAAGCAGCGCGCGCCGTTGCCGCATTGTTCGACTTCGCCGTCGAGGTTGAAAATCCGGTAACGGAAATCGGCATCGGCTAAGCGGCTCGGTTCGACGATCAGAATTTGATCGCAGCCGACGCCGAAACGGCGGTCGGCAAGGAAGCGCGCGCGCGCGGGTGTCATTTCGAAGGGCTGGCGAATCGCGTCGATGACGACGAAATCGTTGCCCAGCCCTTGCATTTTGGTAAAGCACAGTTTCATCGTGGCATTCTCCCACACCCGCGCTGCATTTAGCCCATCAACTGCTTCCAGCGCCGAAAGATGCAATCGTCCATCACGACCGTGGCGCCCGCATCACGGGCGCGCTGCGCGGCGGCTTCATCGATAACGTCGTCCTGCATCCAAATCGCGGGAATGCCGAGCCGGACGGCCTCATCCACCATCGGCCCGACGCGCTCGGCGTTGATGAAGAAATCCGCCAGATCAATGCGCTCAGGCACTGCGGAGAGCGACGGATAGGTTTTTTCGCCGAAAAGGGTTTCGGCTGCCGGATGGATCGGAATGATGCGGCAGCCATGTTCTTGCAGGAATTTGGCGATGTAGTGGCTGGGCCGTTCCGGCTTCGGCGAGGCACCGACGATTGCGATCGTGTGGACCTTTTGCAGCAGGGCTTTCAGGGCGGCTTCATCGGGATTGCGGAACATGGCGGTCTCCTCTCCACTGCGCGGGGTTTCCGATGATACTCGCGCAAACGCTGCGCCGGCGCAAAAAGGATTGAGATGGCGCGGATGCGCTAGCGGTAGACACTCGCTTCGCCGGGCGGGCGCGTCTTGAAGCGCTTGTGCACCCAGTAATACTGCTCGGGCATCTTCAGCACATGGCGCTCGATTTCGGCGTTCATACGCAGCGTGTCGGCGTATTCGTCAGCGCCAGGAAAGTCGTCCCAGAACGGGCCTACGCTGACGGCGTAGCCTTTGCCCGCCGGCAGCATGCGGATCACGCAGGTCACGACGTCCGCACGCGCTAGTTTGGCGATGCGTGGCAGCCCAGGCACCGTCGCGGCCTGTACGCCGAAGAACGGCACGAAGATCGAATCGCGCGGGCCGAAATCCATGTCCGGCAGATAGTAGAAAATTCGTCCGCCTTCGCGCAGTTTTTTGATCGCGGCGCGCACGCCTTCCTGGCGCGAGAGCAGATATTGCCTGCCGAAGCGGCTGCGGCCGTGGAACAGCCATTTTTCGAGTTCCTTGTTCTTCTGCGCCGAATAAATGCTGACGCTGTCGACCTCGGTCGCGAGCCGCGTCGCGGCGGTATCGAGCGCGCAGAAATGCGGCACGAGTAGGATGACGGGCCGCCCTTCGGCAAGCCGCGCGTGCACCTTTTCCATGCCGTCGACGCGCACGAGCCTGCGGATTCGTTCGGCTGATCCGAACCAGAGCAGACCCCGCTCAAGGAAGCTGCGCGCTACGCACATGCAGTGGCGGCGGGCAAGCCGGGCGCGCTGTGCAGCGGATAAGTGAGGAAAGCACAGGCGCAGGTTCGTCAGGATGACGCGGCGGCGCGGCACGACGAGCCAGTAGAGCAGCCAGCCGAGCCCGTTACCGATTGCGGCTTGCACGGGTAACGGCAGCCAGTGCAGCAGCCAGAGCAGAACGACGACAAGCCGGCTCATGCGGCGGGTTCCTGCGCGTTGTTTGGCCCAGGCACGCCGGCAGGTTGTTTGTAGCGGTTATAACCCCATAAATATTGAGCGGGGCAGGAAAGTATCTGGCGTTCGAGCGCGGCATTGAGCGCGGTGACGCGTTCGGCCGGCGCGCCGTCGGGCAAGACAAGCGGTTCCAAATGCAGGTGATAGCCGCGGCCCCAGGACAATCTGCGCGCAAACGCGATGAAAGCCGGCGCGCCGTTCTGGCCCGCAAGCCGCGCGGCAAGCGTCATCGAATACGCGGGTTTGCCGAAGAACGGCGCCCACAATCCTTCGCCAGCTTGCGGCACTTGATCGGGTAGAATGCCGATCGCTTCGCCGGCCTTGAGCGCCTTGAGCAGGGCGCGCACGCCCGCGGCGTCGGCGGGGACCGCGTGCATCCGGCCGCGATTGCGCCCGGCGTCCATCAGCGGCGCCAGAATCGCTTTGCGCGGGCGGCGGAACAGCACGGTGATCGGGCCCGCCGTGCAGGCATAGAACTGTGCCGAGATTTCGAAGCAACCCAGGTGCGGCGTTACGAAGAGTATGCCGCGGCCGGCATCGCGCGCCGCCAATACGGCATCCCAACCCGATGTACTGCGGATGGCCCGGGCCAATTGCTCAGACGGCCGCGACCAGACCCAGGCGGTTTCGAACGCGCCCTTGCCTGCTTCGGCGGCGGCATGCAGCCGTTCGAATAAGCTTGCGCGGCGGCCCAGGGCGCGGCTTAGGTTATCCGCCAGCGTGCGCCGATAAGATCCGGCAAACGCCCATACGAGCAAACCGAGTTTCGCGCCCGATAGATGCAGGATGAAAAGCGGAAGACGGCCGAGCAGACGGAAGATGGTGTTCATTACGGCACACCGATGCCCGGTGCGGATTTGACGAAATTTTTTGGGTGGGGGGATAATACCAACTTATCCGCCGAGTTAAACCGACAACTTGCAGGGCGGCCATAAATACTGCTAAAGCGTCGCCCGCTCGAAACCCCGGAGTTGGCCGCGCAGGCTTACCGGGGTTTTCGTTTTGGGAGTTCTCAGCATGAGCAATAATTTTCTGTTTACTTCGGAGTCTGTCTCCGAAGGCCATCCGGACAAGGTTGCGGACCAGATTTCGGACGCTATCCTCGACGCGATTTTCAGCGAGGATAAACACGCCCGCGTTGCGGCCGAGACGCTGTGCAATACGGGCCTCGTCGTGCTCGCCGGTGAAATCACCACGCACGCGAATATCGACTACATCCAGGTCGCGCGCGACACCATCAAGCGTATCGGCTACGACAACACTGACTATGGCATCGACTACAAAGGCTGCGCGGTGCTGGTGGCCTACGACAAGCAGAGCCCCGATATTGCGCAAGGCGTCGATCACGCGTCCGACGATTACCTGAACACGGGCGCCGGCGACCAGGGCCTGATGTTCGGCTACGCCTGCGACGAAACGCCGCAATTGATGCCCGCGCCGATCTGGTATGCGCACCGCCTCGTCCAGCGCCAGTCCGAGCTGCGCAAGGATGGCCGCTTGCCGTGGCTGCGTCCCGACGCGAAGAGCCAGGTGACGTTCCGCTATGTGGACGGCAAGCCGCACTCGGTCGACACGGTCGTGCTTTCGACGCAGCACGCGCCTGACATCACACAGGACGCGATCAAGGAAGCCGTTGTCGAGGACATCATCAAGGCCGTGATTCCGGCCGAGCTGCTCAAGGATACGAAATACCTTGTCAACCCGACCGGCCGCTTCGTGATCGGTGGCCCACAGGGCGATTGTGGTTTGACGGGCCGCAAAATTATCGTCGACACCTATGGCGGCGCTTGCCCGCATGGCGGCGGCGCTTTCTCCGGCAAGGACCCGACCAAGGTCGACCGTTCAGCGGCCTACGCCGCGCGTTATGTGGCGAAGAATATCGTCGCCGCCGGGCTTGCCCGCCAATGCCAGGTGCAAGTGTCCTATGCGATCGGCGTTGCGCGTCCGATCAATGTGACGGTGTATACCGAAGGCACGGGAAGGATTCCGGACGAGCAGATCGCGCAACTGGTCGAAGCGCATTTCGATCTACGGCCGAAAGGCATCATCCAGATGCTCGATCTGCTGCGCCCGGTCTATCAAAAAACCGCCGCCTACGGCCATTTTGGCCGCGACGAGCCGGAGTTCACCTGGGAAGCGACCGACAAGGTCGAAGCGCTACGCGCCGCCACCGGGCTCTAAGTTCTCCAGATGTAAAAAGGGCAGCTCGAAGAGCTGCCCTTTTTATCAGCAAACGGACTTCGCTTAGAAACGATAACCGACGCCAATACTCATGATCCACGGATCGAGGTTGAGCTTAGCAACCGTGTTGCCACCGAGATAGACATCGGTGTTCATCCAAGTGTATTTGATGTCGGCGTTCAAATACCACTGCGGAGCGATCTTGTAATCAACGCCGAGCTGCAGCGACGGACCCCAGCTATAGCGCTTGACATCGACGGCGCCACCCAGAATATCCACATTCCAGAAACGCGTGTAGTTGATACCGACGCCGGCGTAGGGTTTGAAGTCACCCATCGGCAGATGGTACTGAACCATCAGGTGCGGCGGCAGTTCCTGCAAAGAGCCAATCTTGTCGCCACCAAGCGAGATGTTGTGCTTCTGCGGCACCGACAGCACGAGTTCGGTCGCGATGTTCTGCGTGAAGAAGTAGGTGACGTCAACTTCTGGAATCCACTTGCTTTGAGCGGCGACATCGGCTCCCAGCACGTTGTCGCTGTTATTGTTGCTGAAGTCCACATACGTGGCGCGGGCACGCACCAACCAGTTGCCTTCATCGGCGGCGAAAGCGGCGCTGGAAGCGCACAGACCCACGGCAAGAGCTCCAGCGATTGCGCTACGAATCATGTAAGACATTCAAATATCCCCTATTACAAAATATGACTTAAAAACGTCTCAATTCTATGGTTTCTTACGGTCTAGTTCGATTGACCGGAATCAAATTTACGCGTTACACATACGTTACACATCGGTCTTGTGGCGAGAAAACCTCAGTCTTTGAGCTGGGGGTGACTTATTCGGCGAAATGGCAGGCCACCCGCTGGACACCAAGCTCCCGTAACACGGGTGTTTCTTCGCGGCAGCGCGGTTTGGCGTGCGGGCAGCGCGAGGCGTAGGCGCAGCCCGGAGGGGGTGCCAAGGGCGATGGCGGTTCGCCATGTAGCGGCTCGCGCGCCACACGGTCGGCCGGGTCGAGCCGCGGCGTTGCCGCGAGCAGCGCGCGTGTATAGGGATGACGCGGCGATGCGAAGATCGCGTGTGCCGGCCCTTGTTCGACGATGCGGCCGAAGTACATCACGATCACCGTGTCGGCGATATGTTCGACGACCGCGAGATTATGCGAAATGAAGACGTAGGCCACGCCGGTGTCTTGTTGCAGATCCATCAGCAGGTTCAGCACCTGGGCCTGGATCGAAACATCGAGCGCCGAAACCGGCTCGTCGGCCACCACGAGCGCGGGCTGCGTCATCAATGCGCGCGCGATCGCGATGCGCTGGCGCTGGCCGCCCGAAAACATGTACGGATAACGTGCCGCGTGTTCGGGGCGCAAACCTACCCGAGCCAGTGCTTCATTCACTTTTTCGTGGCGCGCTTGGGCCGATAAAGCGCCTTGAATCCGCAGCGGCTCTGCGAGAATCGTCGCGATGCGCTTGCGCGGATTGAGGCTTGCATACGGGTTCTGGAACACCATTTGCACTTTGGGGCGCAGATTTTTCAGCACGTCTTTTGACGCATCGGCAAGCTCGACGCCTTCAAGCAGCAGGTGTCCCGAAGTCGGCGTTTCGAGCATTGTGATCTGCCGCGCAAGCGTGCTTTTGCCGCAGCCGGATTCTCCGACGACGGCCAGCGTCTCGCCGGCCTGGATTGTGAAGCTCACGCCATCGAGCGCGCGTACGACCGCCTTGGGGCGAAACGGACCGCGTGAAATCACGTAGTGTTTGCGCAGATCGAGCGCTTGAAACAAGACCTGGCTCATGTTTCAGACTCGCTTCGTTGCGCGGAGTTAGCGCCGTCCGCGTTGAGCGGAAAATGACAGCGCACGCGGTTTGGACCCTCTCCAAGCAGGGCCGGATGTTCTGTGTGGCAGCGCAGCGTCGCGAAACGGCAGCGCGGCGCGAGCAGGCAGCCGGCGGGTCGGTCGTAGCGCCCGGGTACGACGCCGGGCAGGCTTGTCAAACGCTTCGCGCCGCGGTTGCGCTCGGGCAGCGCGTCGAGCAGCGCTTGCGTATAGGGGTGGCGAGGTGCATTGAAGAGCACGCTTGCCTCGCCCATTTCCATTACCTGACCGGCATACATCACGATGACGCGTTGCGCGGTTTCCGCGACCACGGCGAGATCGTGCGTAATCAACAGCAAGGCCATGTCACGCTCGCGTTGCAGACGTAATAACAGTTGCAAAACCTGCGCCTGCACGGTTACATCGAGCGCGGTCGTCGGCTCGTCGGCAATCAACAAACGCGGGTTACAGGCGATCGCCATCGCGATCATCACGCGCTGGCTCATGCCGCCCGAAATTTGGTGCGGATAGGCATTCAGGCGCTGCTCGGCGTCGGGGATTTCGACCTGCCGCAGAAGTTCGAGCGCGCGTATGCGCAAGGCGTGGCGCGAGCCGCCTTCGTGCGCCGCGAGCGTTTCCATGAGCTGCGCGCCAAGCGTGAAACAGGGGTTCAGACTGCCGGCCGGGTCCTGGAACACCATTGCGATGTCGCGGCCGAGCAGCTTGCGCCGCGCGCTGGCCTGCATTGTCAGCAAGTCATGCCCGGCGAAGTTCAGGCGTTCGGCGCTCACGCGCCCGGGCGGGTCGACGAGCCCCATCACGGCCAGCGAGGCAACGCTTTTGCCCGAGCCCGATTCGCCGACGAGTCCGACGACTTCACCAGCGGCGAGGCTCAAATCGAGCCCGTCGACGGCCTTGAGCGCGGCCTTGCCAGAACCGAACTGCACGCAGAGATTGCGGACTTCCAACATGGATTCTTATTGCTTCAATTTAGGGTCGAGCGCATCGCGCAGGCCGTCGCCCATCAGGTTGAACGCGAGCACGGCGAGAAAGATCGCGATGCCGGGAAAGGTGACGATCCACCACGCGGATTGGATGAATTCCATCGCGCTCGCGAGCATCGCGCCCCATTCGGCGGCGGGCGGTTGCGCGCCGAGGCCGAGAAAACCGAGCGCCGCGGCATCGAGAATGGCGGTCGAAAAACCGAGCGTCGCCTGCACGATCAGCGGCGCAAGACAGTTCGGCAGAATCGTGCCGAACATCAGACGCAATGTTCCTGCGCCAGCGATTTTCGAGGCGAGCACGTATTCCTTGTCGCGCTCCCCGATCACCGCGGCGCGCGTAAGGCGGACATAGTGCGGCAGCAGCACGATGGCGATCGCATACATCGCGTTCGTCAGCCCAGGGCCGAGCACGGCCACGATGGCCACCGCGAGCAGCAGCGAAGGCAGGGCGAGGAGAATATCCATCAAACGCATGATCGCGGTATCGAGCCAGCCGCGCAGAAAGCCGGCACACAGGCCAAGAAAAATCCCCAGGCCGAGCGACAGCGTGACCGAAACGAGGCCGATGCCGAGCGAGAGCCGTGCGCCGAAAATCAGGCGTGAAAGCACATCGCGCCCCACGGCGTCCGTGCCAAGCAGGAACTCGGCGCGTCCGCCGCTTTGCCATGTGGGCGGCGTCAGCACGGCATTGCGATACTGTTCAATTGGCGAATGCGGCGCGAGTGTGCCGGCGAACACAGCGCAGATAATGAACAGCACGATGACGGCGAAACCGGCGAGCGCCCCCGGATTGCGCGCGAAGTCGCGCCAGAACTCGACGAACGGATGCGGCGTTTGGGGCGCAGCGAGGATGGCTTCTTGCGTATCGTTCATCGCGGATGCCGGATGCGCGGATTGATGATCCCGTACAGCAGATCGACCGCGAGATTGACGAGGATGACGAGGCTGGCGCAGATCAGCAGCCCGCCTTGGACGATTGGATAATCGCGCCGATGGATCGCTTCGATCAGCCATTTGCCGATTCCGGGCCAGGCGAAGATCGTTTCGGTCAGCACTGCACCGCCGAGCAATACACCGACCTGCAAACCGGCCACGGTGACGACAGGGATCAAGGCATTGCGGAAAGCGTGCTTGGCGACGATGCGGAGGGGCGTGAGTCCTCTTGCGCGCGCCGCGCGGATGTAGTCCTCGCGTAGCACTTCGAGCATCGATGAACGCGTCATGCGCGCAAGTGTGGCGAGCGGAATCGTGCCGAGCGCGAGCGTGGGCAAAATCAGGTGCGACAGCGCTGAGCGGAACGCGCCCTCTTCGTCCGAAAGCCACGTGTCGACCAGCATCAGGCCCGTTACGTGTGGAGGATCGAATTCGATTCCGAGCCGCCCCGAAACCGGCGTCCATCCAAGATGCACCGAAAAATAGAGGATCAAAAGCAGCGCCCACCAGAACAGCGGCATCGAATAGCCCGCGAGAGACACGCCCATCACGCCATAGTCGATTGGCGTATTGCGTTTGACCGCCGCGAGCATGCCGGCGGGAATGCCGATCAGCGCGGCGAAGAGAATTGCGCACAACGTGAGTTCGAACGTCGCCGGAAAGCGGTCGAGGAATTCGGAGAGCACGGGCTCATGGCTGACGATGGAAACGCCGAGATCGCCGTGCAGCGCCTTCCAGACAAATTCGCCGTACTGCGCCGGCAAGGGCCGGTCCAGCCCGAACTCATGCAATAGCTGTGCATGCCGCGCCGGATCGATGCCGCGCTCGCCCGACAGCGCTTCGACCGGATCGCCTGGGACCATGCGGATCAGCGCGAACACGAGCAAGGTGATCCCGATGAAGGTCGGGATCACGACGGCGAGGCGTTTGAGAAAAAAAGTGAGCATCGAGCCGCTACAGCGTGATGACTTTTTCAGCGGCGCTCTGTGCTTCGACGATCCCGAGCATGTTCCCGATTTCGCCGACCGCCACGCGTTCCATCAGCCCGAAATATTCGAGGCAGGTGCGGCAGGCGATCAATGGAACGCCCACGTTGGCGAGTGCCCGAAGCTCTTCAAGGCAGTTCGAATCGTCGGCGATGAGTAATACGCCGCGCGTATAGAAGACGACCGCCTGCGGCAAATGGCCGCTTTCGTACAGAGTGCGGAAATAGGTCGCGACCAGCCTGCGGCGCAGCGTATCGTCGCCATGTCCGAGACCGTCGTTGCCGACAACAATGACGGTGTTCGCAAATGAATGGGGCATGGTGCGTTCCTGTTTCGAACCTGTTCGTAATCTTACTGCGAGGCTGTAATCGGGGCTCATGCTCGACTCACGGTCATTCTGCGCGGAGCGAAGCGCAGTCGCAGAATCCACTCTCGGAGGACAAATGGATTCTGCGACTTCGCGCAGAATGACGACGCGGAGGCGGGAAGGCTTGGAAGCTGTTCATAATTCTTCGCACAGGGCCGTAGGAATCGAGAAGATACTGCTTTATCAGTGGCAGGGGATTTAATCACTTGCTTCTGCACGGAGAATCTTTTGCACGTTCTTCCGAGCAATTAGCGAAAGCTCTTCCCATGCCAGAATCACCTTCGCTAATTCGTCGTCCTCGCAGTAGAAATATGCAGTTGGCACATGCAAGGTTTTGGCAATCTTGACTGCAAGCCCGAACGGCGGCTCGTGCACGCCAGTTTCGTATCGGCTTATTCGGGCGCTGGCCGTAGCTTCATCCAGCCCTATCTGAACCCCCAGCTTGTCTTGCGGAAGACACGCCCGCTGGCGAGCCGCGCGTAGGCGTCGCCCAAAAAGCGTAGCGGGATGCTTGAGTGTCATCCTACGATAATCGTAGGATGCTATGGTACAGTCTCTACGAAATTCGTAGATTCAAGATTCGTCAAAACATTGGGCTAGCACTAGCGCTAATTCAAGGGAGAATCTAATGCAGATCATCTGGTACATGCTCCGTCCCTTTTACATGCTTGGCCTGTGGGTGGTCGTACCGCTCTTTCTTATCGCCTTTTTTGCTGTCCGCGGCGGCAATCACGACCCAGTGGGGCCGGTGCTGTTGGTTTTGGGCCTCGGCTACTTCGCGCTCGGCTACTGGTTGCTGAAGATGGTTCCCGACGCCCTGAATCGTCGCCTGTTTGCCCGCGTTGACAAATTCAAGGTGAACGGTTTCACCCCGCGCTGGGAAGCCGTTTCGGTGATGTACAACCGTTATGTGGGCTTCGCTCCGAAAACGCGCCAAGCGCTCTACATCGATATGAATGACGGCTCCGAACGGTTCATCGACTTCGACGATGTAACCGAATGGGAGCTGGAACAACAAAGACCCAATCACCCAGTGCTGTTGAAACTGCTCACGCGGCTGCCCGATCTGCCGGTCATCGGCGTGCGTATCAATCGCCGTTTCTACGATACGAGTAACTCGCACCTCAAGGCAATCTTTGGTTCTTAAGCCAAGCAACGTGCATTCTCGAAACAAACAGCGGGCATGCATTTTCGACGCATGCCCTTTTCTTTTTTGATTACGGAGATAAATGGATGATTTCAAAAGCCAGTACGATGTTGTTGGCCGTTGGCCTTGTACTTGTTGGATGCGGTGGCAAGAAAGACTCGGCGCCACAGACGAATGCCTCGCCCGCGACACTGATGAACAGCCCCAAACCGTCCGGCCCGGTGCCCGCGCTGGCCGCAGCAGCGCAGAAATCAGCATTGCCCACATTGCCGAAACCGGACTTCGGCATCCCACTGGCGAGCTATGCCGATCTGAACGGCGAACCGGCGGGCATGGCGCTGACATACATCGTTTCAGCAAAGTCCCAGGACGCACTCAGCGACGAAGAGAAGCTCAATCGTCTGTCGCCGCGCTATTACCGCGAAACCGATGTATTCAAGAAAAAAGATCTGGCCGCGGCCGAACTGCCGCGCATCGAGGCCACGCTGGATGAATATCGGAAGCATGACTACTATGCGTTGCCAGCATCCGTTTCTTGGGATGCAAACAAACCGCTGGGCCTGCAAAATGTCTCAGTAGGGCAATACGACTTCAATACAAAAAGTTTTCCACTAAGTGGCTATGGCGGATTCTGCTGGGCGTCGACAGGTGGAGTGCGAAATCAGCAAGGCGCCACACTGAAAATCCTGCCGTCTGATTTCCCGTGCAACCTGCCTGTTCCCGACGAAGCACAAGCAAAGCTTATCGAGGCGGCACGGGCAAAGAACGCGCTATCACTGCAAGGCACGCTGTATCTGTATGTGCCGCGCGTGGAAGATGGCACGGCGGTTGCTGTCATCTCTCACGCCCATCTTGAGCTAATCAACACACAAATCAAGGCTTCGCTGGCCAACTTCGATTTTTGAAGGATCTACGTGTAATGTCTTAACGCTCCAAATCCACGGCATAAAAATTCAAGCCGTAAGTCGGTTCGAGGATAAAGCCTTTGACTTCCTTGCGCGCCACGCCGAAACGGTTGCCGTGGGCGAGCAAAAGCAGCGGTGATTCTTCGCGCAGTATTTCTTGCGCCTTGTGATAAAGCTTGGTGCGTTCCGCCTGATTCGGCGTGGTGCGCGCACGTTGCAATAGATCTTCGAAGGCGGGCGTGCTCCAGCGCGCGAGGTTGCCGCCGCTCTTGATCGCTTCGCTGGAAAGCAGGGGTTCGAAGTAGTTATCCGGCTCGCCGTTGCCCGACAGCCAGCCGTACATTACGGCCTGGTGCTCACCGGCGCGCTGGCGCTTCAAGTATTCGCCCCATTCGTAAGTCAGAAGCCTGGCGCGCACGCCGATCTTCGCGAAATCCGCCTGGAGCATTTCGCCCATGCGTTTGCCGTCGGGGTTGTAAGGCCGCACGACCGGGAGATACCACAACTCCATGTCGAAGCCGTTCGGATAACCGGCCTGGGCGAGCAGCGCTTTGGCTTTGGCGCTGTCGTAAGGCAAGGCCGGCAGTTTGTCGTTGGCCGCCCAGTAGGCCGGCGGCAGGATGTTCTTCGCCAGGATCGCGTGGCCTTGATACACGTTCGCAAGCAGGGCCTGCCGGTCGACCGCGAGGTTGAGCGCCTGGCGCACGCGCTTATCGTCGAAAGGTTTCTTCTGCGTGTTCAGCGCGATATAGCTGACATTGAGCCCGGGCTGTTGCAGCAGGCGCAGCACGGGTTCTTTTTCGATCAAGGCGACATCGGCCGGTTTGACGGATACCGAAACATGACATTCGCCTGTTTTAAGCTTGGCGAATTGCACGGCCGGATCAGGCACGATCGCGAAAACGAGTTTGTCGATCTTCGGCTTGCCGCGCCAATGCTGCGGGAAGGCGGCATAACGGATCAAGGCGTCCTTCTGATAGCTCACGAACTGGAACGGGCCGGTGCCGATCGGTTGGCGGTCGAGCAGTTCGGGCGTACCGGCGGCTTTAAGCTTCTCGGCATACTCGGCGGATTGAATGCCGAACAGATCGAAACTCATGCGCGTGAGAAACGGCGCTTCGGCTTTGCGCAGCGTGAAGCGGATCGTGTAGTCGTCGAGCTTTTCGAGCTTGGCCACATTCTCATCCATGCGCAAATTGGTGAACTGCGCATAGGCCAGCGCGCCCGAGAGTTTGTGGAACGGGTGCGCGGGATCGGCCTGGCGGTTCCAGGTGAACAGCACGTCGTCGGCATTAAAGTTGCGCGTCGGCTTGAATTTTTCATTCGTATGAAACTTCACGCCGCGCCGCAGCCTGAAAGTGTATTGCAGACCGTCGGGCGAAATCGTCCAGGATTCGGCGAGCGCCGGCTGCAATTCCGCGCTGCCAGGTTTGAAATCGAGCAGGGTGTCGGCGATCTGTGCGCCCGCGTCGGAGGTGTTTTGTCCGTTTGCGAACAGACGCGTCAGCGACTCCGGGCTGCCTTCGGCACAGTAGACAAGCGTTTTCGGCGCGGCGGCGAGCGGAGCAGAGCAGACAAGCAGCGCGGTAAGCGCAAAACGACGGAAACGAAGCGGCATGGAAATGGGCCTTGGGAGATTTTCAGCTATGCGATGATGGCAGAGCGTGACGGCAATGGTCGAGTGCCACAAAGCAAAACGGCCGCCTTATTACGGCAGCCGCCTGCTGGGTCCTGAGTGCTCAGTTATTTTTGATCGCCTCGACGGGAATCTTGATCAGCACTTCTTCGCCGATATTCGGCGAATACTTCGAAATACCCCATTCGCTGCGCTTGATCGTGGTCGAAATGTCGCCGGCACACACCTCGCGTTTCAGCATCGGATGCGGCATGCATTTGAAGTTCGCGACCTGCAACTTCACAGGTTTGGTGACGCCGCGCATTGTAAGCTGGCCATCGACCGTGACGAGCTTATCGCTATCGAAGTTGAATGTGTCGGACTTGAACGTGATGGTCGGATACTTGGCCGCATCGAAGAAATCTTCGCCCTTCACATGCTCGTTCCACTTTTCAAAGCCGAGATTGAGCGAGCCGGTTTCGATTGTTGCGGCGACACTGCCGGTTTTTTTCGTCCTATCGAGCGTAAGCGTGCCGGTGGTTTTGTCGAAGCGGCCGCGCTGGGTCGAAAGACCGAAATGGTTGATCTCGAACGTCGGCCAAACATGAGTCGGGTCCAGCGTATAGGTATCGGCGGCAAAAACAACGCCGGACAAGCCTGTAATCAGGGCAGCAGTGAATAGCTTCTTCATTGGCGAAACTCCTCTTTGCAGGGTTTTCGGAATGCCGGCTACCTCTTCGGCGCGGCGACCAAGTGGAATTTGATTTGCACTTCATCGGCGACGGTCGATGTATCCGCCCATTCGCCTTCGCCGATTTTGAAATCGAGGCGCTTGAGCGTGAAGGCGCCGTCGAAAACGCCATTGACGCCATCCTGTTTAAAGCTCGCCGGGGCTACAACATCCTTTGACGTGCCCTTGATCGTGAGCGCGCCGTGCAGTTCGAAACGGTTGTTGCCGAGCGGCTTGATCGCGCTCGACTTGAAACTCGCACGCGGATACTGCTTGAGGTTGAACCATTTCGCATCGGCGACCTCGTCGTTCGCCTCCTGGCTGCCCGCATCGATGCTGGCCATATCGAGGTCGAAACTCGTGCTGCCGCTTTGCGGCTTGGCCGGGTCGAAAGCCAGTGTGGCCTTGAAACGCTTGAAACTGCCGTCGACCGGCACGCCCATCTGTTTCGACACGAAGCTCAGCGTGCTTTTGTCGGTAAGCAGCGTGCCGAACTCGGTCGCCTGTGCGAACGGGATCGCGATCGCCGTCGCGGCGGCGAACAACAGAGACTTTTTCATTGCGCTCAGCTTCCTATGCGTTTGAGGAACGGCAGCATGCGCGTCAGAACATCGTCGCGCGCCACCACGTGATGTTTGATTGCCGCGGCCGCGTGACCGGCGACAAGCACGATCAGAGTCCAGGCCAGAACTTCGTGCGCCGCGTGCAGAATCTCCGCCAGCGCGGCGTCCTTGCCCACGAGATCGGGTAAGGGCAGCACGCCGAACCAAACGACGGGAAAACCTTTGGCTGAGCTGAAGAGCCAGCCGGCCAGGGGTACCGCGACCATCAGAAGATAAAGCATCCAATGCACGAGCTGCGCGAGGCGTTTTTCGAGTGGACGCATTGAGTCCGGCAGCGCCGGCGGCCGATGCGTCATGCGCCAGATCAGACGTAGCACCATGAGCGCCAGGACCGTCATGCCGGCCCATTTGTGCCAACTGTAAATGGCTAGTTTTTGCGGCGAGAGTTTCAGACCGACCATGTAGAGGCCGACGGGAAACGCCACGAGAATCAACACCGCGATCAGCCAGTGCAGGACAATCGCGGTGCGGGTATAGGCAGTAGTGTCGAGACGGCTCATGCGGGGGGAGTCCTCTCATGATTTGGCATCGTGCGATGCCATTCAAGCGCTTAGCGAACGTAGCGCGCCAATACTCAACTACCTGGCGGCGTAGTGCTGGACCCTGCCTTGGCGAGCGCTTGTTCAAGCTCGGCCACGCGTGTTTCGAGCCGCACGAGCTGCTCGCGGGCGCGCGCCAGAACCTCGCGTTGAACATCGAACTCCTCGCGTGTCACCAGATCCATTTTGCCCAGCATCGATGCGAACATTGCCTTGGCGTTGCGCTCGATATCTTTGGCGGGGCTTTTTTCCAATAGTTCGGCAAAGCGTTTCTGAAAATCGTCGACGAATTTCCCAGGTTCGATCATGGCATTACCTTTCTTCGGTGGGCCGCGCGAAGCGGATGTTTGCGAGTGATCGATTTCAGTTTAACACGCTGGTTTTGGCTGGCTACTTTATGTCAGCGCACGGATTTGGTGCGCGAATCAGCCGTTGCGCCACCAAGCGGTGCGTTTTTGTTGTGCTCCTATCCTCCGCAAGCGTGTCGGCGCTCGATCGCCGGGTAATGGCACGTTTTCTGCGGAGCGTTTGGCGCAGGTACTTCTTTGATTGCGGATTCTTTGTTTCGCCAAGGGGCCGTTATGAAATTCGTCACCGCCATCATCAAGCCGTTCAAGCTCGACGACGTGCGTGAAGCCTTGAGCGCGATCGGTGTGCAAGGCATGACCGTAACCGAGGTGAAGGGCTTTGGCCGTCGCAAGGGGCGTACCGAGCTTTATTGCGGCGCGGAATATGTGGTCGATTTTCTGCCCAAGATAAAGATTGAAACCGCGGTTGGCGACGATTTGCTCGATCAGGTTATCGAATCGATCGAATACTCGGCAAGTACCGGAAACATTGGCGACGGCAAGATTTTTGTATTCAATCTCGCACAAGTGATTCGTATCCGAACTGGCGAAGCGGGCGTCGCGGCATTGTGAAAGAACAAGCATTCCGAACTCTCCGCCAGAAGGAGATGCAAATGAAAAAGATGCTGGTGAGTTTGCTGACGGTGTTTGCCCTGGGTTTCAGTTGCATGGCCTTGGCGGATATTCCTGCGGCGCATGCGACGGCTCAGGCGGCGATTCCCGATAAAGGCGATACGGCCTGGATGATGCTCACCACCCTGCTGGTCACTTTGATGGCGATACCGGGCCTGGCCTTGTTTTACGGCGGCCTCGTGCGCTCGAAGAACATGCTCTCGGTGCTGATGCAGGTTTTCGTCGTATTTGCGCTGTGCATCGTGCTCTGGGTGGGCTATGGCTACAGCATCGCGTTCACGCAGGGTAATGCCTTTTTCGGCGGTTTCGGCAAAGTGTTTCTGGTGGGTGTTACTCCTGCCTCAACGGCGGCGACTTTCAGCAAGGGCGTCGTAATTCCCGAACTGGCCTATGTCATGTTTCAGGCCACCTTCGCGGCGATTACGCCGGCCTTGATCGTCGGCGCTTTCGCTGAACGCATGAAGTTCCCGGCGGTATTGCTCTTCGTGCTGCTGTGGTTCACTTTCGCCTATCTGCCGATCGCGCACATGGTCTGGTGCTGGGCGGGCCCGGACGCTTATACGGATGCGGCCGCCGGCGCAAAGGCCGCCGCCACGGCGGGCTTCCTGTTCCAGAAAGGCGCGCTCGATTTTGCCGGCGGAACCGTTGTGCACATCAACGCGGGTGTCGCGGGACTCGTTGGCGCTTTTATGGTCGGAAAGCGGACGGGTTTGGGCCGCGAATCGATGGCGCCGCATAGCCTGACGATGACGATGGTCGGCGCTTCCCTGCTGTGGGTCGGCTGGTTCGGCTTCAATGCGGGTTCGAACCTCGAAGCCAACGGCGGTGCGGTGCTCCCGTTCGCCAACACGATGATCGCCACCGCCGCCGCGACGCTTTCCTGGCTGTTCGCCGAGTGGCTGATCAAAGGCAAGCCCTCGATGCTTGGCGCGGCGTCCGGCGCGGTTGCGGGGCTGGTCGCGATTACGCCGGCGTGCGGCTTCGTCGGCATCGGCGGTGCCTTGATTATCGGCATCGGCGCAGGCCTGGTTTGTCTGTGGGGCGTGAATGGCCTCAAGAAGCTGCTCGGCGCCGACGATGCGCTTGATGTGTTCGGCGTGCATGGCGTCGGTGGGATGTTCGGCGCGGTCATGACCGGCGTTTTCAGCGACCCGGCCCTTGGCGGCTCAGGCGTTTACGACTATGTCGCCAACAAGGTCGGCGAATTCTCGCTGAGTGCTCAGGTTATGAGTCAACTCTGGGCCGTTGGCATTGTGATCGTGTGGTCGGGCATCGTCTCCTTGATCGCCTACAAGCTTGTCGATATCACCATCGGGCTGCGCGTCGGGGAAGAGCAGGAGCGCGAAGGGCTCGACATTAGTGCGCATGGAGAATCCGCGTACCGCTATTGAAATCGGATCGCAGGTTCAGGCTAGATATGCCGTGAATTCGTAATCCCGTTCAACGCGGCAGATGCGGGTTTTATACGACGCGTACCACTGCTCGCGCCCAAGTTTTTGCGCGATTAGATGTTCGGCATCTTTTTTCCACGCAGCAATCGATGCGAGGCTGTCCCAGTAGGAAACCGTGACGCCGACTTCCTCGCGCGCGTTTTCCACGCCGAGGAAGCCCGGCTGTTTCCGGGCCGCCGCGAGCATTGCCGCGGCCATGTCGCTATAGCCTTCGTCCACCGGCGTTCGGATCGAGGTGAAAATGACGGCGTAGTAGGGCGGGGTGGGGGTTTTTGCAATCGGCATCGGATTGCTTCAAATCACATCGAGCATAAGGCTGCCAACGCCCGCGATCCGGCCTTCCATTCGGTCGCCACGCGCTGCGGCCCCCACGCCTTCGGGCGTGCCTGTAAAGACGAGATCGCCTGCCTTGAGTTCCCAGAGTTGCGACAGATGGACGAGCATTTCCGGGATCGGCCAGAGCATGTCCGACAAATCACCGTGTTGCTTTTGGGTGTCATTGACCTTCAGTGCGATTTCACCGCTTGCAAGCAGCGGCGCTTTGCCGCGCGGCACGATATGCGACACGGGCGCGGCATAATCGAAGGCTTTGCTGGCGTCCCAGGGCTGGCCCTTGTTTTTGGCCGTCGCCTGCAAATCGCGCCGCGTCATGTCGAAACCGCAGGCATAGCCCCAGACGCAAGCGTCCGCTGCGGCGGGGCTCAGATTGCGCCCGCCGCTCGCAAGCGCAATCACAAGCTCGAATTCGTAATGCAGATTTTTTGTGACGCCCGGATAGGGGAAACGTCCGGTTTCGCCGAATGCAACGGGCAGCACCGCATCGGCCGGTTTGCAGAAGAAGAATGGCGGTTCGCGCTCGGGATCGTGCCCCATCTCGCGCGCATGCGCAGCGTAGTTGCGCGCGACGCAGAAAATGCGGCGTATCGGGAAAAGTGTGTCGCTACCTGCGACGGGGACTGCGGCTTGTGCGGGGGGCGGGAAGATGTAGGGCATAGAGCTCTCGTATCCGGCAAGGTAATTTCAGGATTCCTAGATGTTTAGTCCCACTTGAGTTGATCCTAAAGCGTTGTGGTTCGGTAGTCCAGATTCTACGGGGCATCTTAGACGCTAAAACAAAATGGGACAGCATATTGCTGTCCCATTTCGTTTGAACTAGAAGAGTCCGCGTTTATTTAGTGGCCGCGGCGCTTCATACGTTCGATCAGTGCCAGTTGTGCCGTTGCTGCCGTCAACTCGGCTTGAGCGCGTGCATAGTCCAGCGTTGCCTTGCGGTTGGTCATTGCCTCTTCGGCAACTCGCTTCGCTTCCATCGATTTGGCTTCGTCGAGATCTTTACCGCGGATCGCTGTATCAGCCAAAACCGTGACCATGCTTGGCTGCACTTCAAGCAAGCCACCCGCAACGAAGATCAATTCTTCTTCCTGCTGATTCGCCAGCTTCAAACGCACCGCGCCGGGCCGGATGCGAGTTAACAAAGGCGTGTGGCCAGGCATGATACCCAGCTCCCCTGTCTCTCCCGGCAAGACCACAAACTCACACAGCCCGCTGAAGATCGACTCTTCCGTGCTCACGACGTCGACATGAACCGTCATTGCCATGCTTAATACCTCTCGAAGAGTGGAATGAGAGGGATAAGCGGAAACCCGCTAAAAGCGAGCTTCCACGAATTACCTCTTACCCCTGGCTCACTGCACCGTCTTGGCTTTCTCGAAGGCTTCTTCGATGCCACCAACCATGTAGAAGGCTTGTTCCGGCAGCGCATCGCATTCGCCGGAGACGATCATCTTAAAGCCCTTGATCGTTTCCTTGAGCGGGACGTACTTGCCCGGCGAGCCGGTAAACACTTCCGCAACATGGAACGGCTGCGACAGGAAACGCTGAATCTTACGCGCCCGCGCCACGGCGAGTTTGTCTTCGGGAGACAGTTCGTCCATGCCGAGAATCGCGATGATGTCGCGCAGTTCCTTATAGCGCTGCAGCGTGGCCTGAACCTGACGCGCAACCGTGTAGTGCTCTTCACCGACAACCAGCGGATCGAGTTGGCGGCTGGTGGAGTCGAGCGGATCGACCGCGGGGTAGATACCCAAAGCGGCGATGTCACGTGACAACACGACGGTCGAGTCCAAGTGCAGGAAGGTCGTCGCAGGCGAGGGGTCGGTCAAGTCATCCGCCGGCACATATACGGCCTGGATCGAAGTGATCGAACCAACCTTCGTCGAGGTAATCCGTTCCTGGAGCTTACCCATTTCTTCGGCCAGCGTCGGCTGATAACCCACCGCGGATGGCATCCGGCCCAAGAGCGCCGAAACTTCGGTGCCGGCCAGCGTGTAACGGTAGATGTTATCGACGAAGAACAGAATGTCGCGGCCTTCGTCGCGGAACTTCTCAGCCATCGTCAGGCCGGTCAGCGCCACGCGCAGACGGTTGCCCGGCGGCTCGTTCATCTGACCGAACACCATCGCAACCTTCGACTCTTTCATGTTGTCGAGCTTGATAACGCCGGCTTCCGCCATCTCGTGATAGAAGTCGTTACCTTCACGCGTACGCTCACCAACACCCGCAAACACCGAGAGACCCGAGTGCTGCTTGGCGATGTTGTTGATCAGCTCAAGCATGTTGACGGTCTTGCCGACACCCGCGCCGCCGAACAGGCCAACCTTACCGCCCTTGGCGAACGGGCAGATCAAGTCGATGACCTTGATACCCGTTTCGAGCAGTTCAACCGATGGCGACAACTCGTCGAATTTCGGCGCCGGCTGATGAATCTCGCGGTATTCATTGGCGTCGATCGGACCCACTTCGTCGATCGGACGGCCGAGCACGTCCATGATACGGCCGAGTGTGCCGTGACCGACCGGCACCGAGATGCCCTTGCCGGTGGCGTTGACCTTCATGCCGCGGCGCACGCCGTCGGACGAACCCATCGCGATCGTGCGCACGACACCATCGCCGAGCTGTTGCTGCACTTCCATGGTCAGGCCGGATTCGACCAGACCGTTATCTTCGGACGCATCGAGCTTGAGCGCCTCGAAGACCTTCGGCATCGCATCGCGCGGGAACTGAACGTCCACCACGGCGCCGATGCACTGAACAATGGTTCCTTGACTCATCGTCTTTCCCCAATCATTAAAACCCGAGTCGCCAGCGTCATACCGCCGCGGCGCCGCCTACGATTTCCGAAATTTCCCGTGTAATCGCAGCTTGACGTGTCTTGTTGTAAACCAACTGAAGCTGCTTGATCACATTTCCAGCGTTGTCCGATGCGGACTTCATCGCCACCATCCGCGCGCTTTGCTCGGATGCCATGTTTTCAGCCACAGTCTGATAAACCAAAGCTTCGACGAGACGCAGCATCACGTCGTCGATCACCGTCTGCGCATCCGGTTCGTAAATGTAGTCCCAGGTGCTGTCAGGCGTGGCCATGCTCTCCCCCGTGAGTGGGAGAAGCTGGATCATCCTCGGCTCCTGTTTCATCGTATTTACGAACTGATTGAACGCGATGTAGACCGCCTCCACTTCACCCGCGAGATACGCATCGATCATGACCTTGATCGGTCCGATCAAACGTTCCAGATGCGGCGTATCGCCGAGCTGAGTGACGTTGGAAACCACCTTCGCGCCCATGCGCTGCATGAAGCCGTAACCCTTGTTGCCGACAGCCGTCACGCGGATATCCTTCACACCGGCGTCTTCCCACTCCTTCATGCGGTTGACCGCCATACGGAGCAGGTTGGTGTTGAGACCGCCGCACAAGCCCTTGTCGGTAGAGACGAGAATCATGCCTACCTTCTTGGGATTGCTGACTTTGGCAAGGAACGGGTGCCGATAGTCGGTCACATTGGCAAGCGCCAGATTGGCGGCCAAGCGAGCGATTTTCTGGGCATAGGGGCGGCCCGCGCGCATACGCTCTTGCGCGCGACGCATTTTGGAGGCCGCCACCATCTCCATGGCCTTGGTGATCTTGCGCGTGTTTTGCACGCTCTTGATCTTGGTACGGATTTCTTTACCGCCAGCCATGTTGTTCTCCGCGCCTTACTGCCAGGTTTTCTTGAACGCTTCGATCGCGGCGCTCAGTTCCTTTTCGCCATCGGCGTCGAGGTCCTTCTTGCTTTCGATCTTGGCGTGCAGGGCCGCCGCGCTGGTACGCACGTATTGCTGCATGGCGGATTCGCAGGAGAGCGCGCGGGCAACCGGCACATCGTCGAAGTAGCCCTTGTTGACCGCGAACAGCGTGACAGCCATATCGGCCACCGAGAGCGGCGCGTATTGCGGCTGCTTCATCAGTTCGGTCACGAGGCGGCCGCGTTCGAGCTGCTTGCGGGTTGCTTCGTCGAGATCGGAAGCAAACTGTGCAAAAGCCGCGAGTTCACGGTACTGCGCCAGCGCGAGACGCACACCGCCGCCGAGCTTCTTGATCGCCTTGGTCTGCGCGGCGCCGCCGACACGCGACACCGAGATGCCGGCGTTGATGGCGGGGCGGATACCGGCGTTGAACAAGTCGGTTTCAAGGAAGATCTGGCCGTCGGTAATCGAGATCACGTTCGTCGGAACGAAGGCAGACACGTCGCCAGCCTGCGTTTCGATAACCGGCAATGCGGTCAGCGAACCAGTCTTGCCTTTGACTTCGCCGTTGGTGAAGCGCTCGACATACTCTTCGTTCACACGCGCGGCGCGCTCAAGCAGACGAGAGTGCAGGTAGAACACGTCACCCGGATACGCTTCACGACCCGGCGGACGACGCAGCAGCAGCGAGATCTGACGGTAAGCCCAAGCTTGCTTGGTCAAATCGTCATAGATGATCAGCGCATCCTGGCCGCGATCGCGAAAGTATTCGCCCATCGTACAGCCCGCATACGGAGCGATGAACTGCAGGGCAGCCGATTCAGACGCCGAGGCGGCGACCACGATGGTGTAATCCATCGCGCCGGTTTCGGTCAGCTTGCGTACTACGTTAGCGATGGTCGAGGCCTTCTGGCCCACCGCCACATAGATACAGATCATGTCCTGACCTTTTTGGTTGATGATCGTATCGACCGCAACCGCTGTTTTACCGGTCTGACGGTCGCCGATGATTAACTCACGCTGACCACGGCCGACCGGAACCATCGAGTCGACCGACTTCAGACCGGTCTGAACCGGCTGCGACACCGACTTACGCCAGATCACGCCCGGCGCGACCTTTTCGATCTTGTCGTACTGCTTGGCGTTGATCGGGCCTTTGCCATCGATTGGCTGACCCAGCGAATTGACGACACGGCCGATCAGTTCGGGGCCGACAGGCACATCGAGAATCTTGCCCGTCGTTTTAACGACATCACCTTCGGAGATGTGTTCATATTCGCCCAAAACCACGGCGCCAACAGAGTCGCGTTCGAGGTTCATGGCGAGGCCAAAGGAATTGCCCGGAAATTCGAGCATTTCACCCTGCATTACGTCGCCCAGGCCATGGACGCGACAAATGCCATCGGTGACGGAGACCACGGTGCCTTCGTTACGCGCCGTCGACCCCAGTTGCAGGTTCTGAATGCGACTCTTGATCAGATCGCTGATTTCAGATGGATTGAGGTTCATGCAAAGCTCCTAAATCTGTAGCGCGCTGGCCATCGCGGCAAGTTTGCCGCGGACCGAGGCGTCGATCACTTCATCGCCGACAGCGATCTTGACCCCGCCAATCAATTCGGGATCAATTTCTACCGTAGCGTCGACCTTGGCCTTGAAACGGGTTTCAAGGTCGGCCACAAGTCGGGCGAGCGTCGCAGCGTCGATCGGGAAAGCGGAGCTGACCACGGCCTGAAGCACCCCTTCCGCAGCATTTTTTTGCACGGAAAAAAGCTCAAGGATTTCAGGCAGAACCGTAAGACGCTCGTTTTCTGCGAGCACACGTACAAAATTCTGCTGATCGTGATTCAGATCACCGGCTGTTTCGACGAACACGTTCACGAGTTTGTCGGTCGTGATACGCGGATCGCCCAAGACTTCCCGGACGGACGCTTCGCCGGCGACCGCCGCCAGACGCTTCAGCGCCTGTGCCCACGCGTCCAGCGCGTGGGCTTCGCGCGCCAGCTTAAACGCCGCTTCGGCGTAAGGGCGTGCGACGGTGAGGTTCTCGGCCATGGCGACTTACAGTTCCTGTTTAAGGTTTGCCAGCAATTCGGCGTGGACCTGAGGATTGATTTCTCGGCGCAAAATACGCTCAGCACCGGCTACGGCGAGGTTGGCGACCTGGTCGCGCAAGCCTTCCTTAGCCTTCTGCAGCGCAGCACCGGCTTCCTGCTCAGCAGCTTCACGCGCAACGGCAATGATGCGCGCAGCTTCCACACGAGCTTCGTCAATCAACAGAGCACCCTGCTTTTCGGCACCGCTGCGGAGTTCGGTCGCAGATTCGCGCGCACGGCGCATTTCCTCAACGACCTTTTTCTCGGCTAAAGCGAGATCCGTTTTAGCCTTATCCGCAGCCGCAAGCCCGTCAGCGATTTTTTTCGCACGCTCGTCGAGTGCCTTCACGATCGGTGGCCACACGAATTTCATCGTGAACCACGCGAGGATGAAGAACACAATGAGCTGGGCAAACAGCGTTGCGTTCAGATTCACGGCATTACCCCCGAAGAATCAGTGAATGGAGTAAAGAGCCTGATCAAATCTTGAACGGGTTAGCGAATGCAAACATCATCGCGATACCGACACCGATCAGGAATGCAGCATCGATCAGACCGGCCAGCAGGAACATCTTGGTCTGCAACGCATTCATCAGTTCGGGCTGGCGAGCGGATGCTTCCAGATACTTCGAACCCATGATGCCGATACCAATACAAGCACCGATGGCACCAAGACCGATGATCAAGCCAGCGGCCAGAGCAACGAAACCAAGAACGTGTTCCATGACGACTCCTATTTCAGAAAAAGCGGGGTTAAATCAAAACAAAGGAAAATCAATGGCTTTCATGCGCCTGACCCACATAGACGAGAGTCAGCATCATGAAAATGAACGCCTGAAGCGTAATGATCAGGATGTGGAAGATCGCCCACAGCGAGCCCGCCACCACATGCCCGAGAAAGAGCAAGGGACCAGCCACGCCGCCGCTGCCCCAGGTTGCACCCATCAGGGCGATCAGCATGAATAGCAGTTCGCCTGCATACATGTTGCCAAACAACCGCATGCCGTGCGAGATCGTCTTGGCGGCGAATTCGATCAGTTGCATGAGGAAGTTGACCGGGTACAGGAACCATTTGTCGCCGAATGGTGCGGCAAAGAGCTCATGCACCCAGCCGCCGAGACCTTTGATCTTGATGTTGTAATAGAGGCAGATCAGCAGCACGCCAACCGACATGCCAAGCGTAATGTTCAAGTCGGCGGTCGGCACAACACGTAGGAAGGCATGCTCGTTGCCGTTCATGGCTTGCCAGATGCGCGGCAGTAGATCGACCGGCAACAGGTCCATGGCGTTCATGAGGAAGATCCAGATGAACACGGTCAGCGCGAGAGGCGCGACGAATTTACGCGACTCGGCGCTGTGCACGATGCCTTTGGCCTGATCGGCCACCATCTCGACGATGAATTCGACTGCGGCCTGAAAACGCCCTGGCACACCGGAGGTGGCTTTCGACGCAGCACGCCAGAGGAAGAACAAGGTAATCACGCCGATCGCGACCGACCAGAAGATCGAATCGAGATTAAGAACGCTCCAGTCGACAATCGACTTTTGCGCTTCGTGCGTGGTATTGAAGTGAGTCAGGTGGTGGACGATGTACTCGCCTGCGGTTGGAGCGTTAGCTTCGTGTCCGGTCGCCATTTTTAGGTTCTAACCAAGAAAGCAAAAAAATTCGCTTGGAGCGTCACGATCAGCCCGATCACCACTCCGCCCCAGTGGACGTCAGGGTAAATCTGCTTCACGGCCGCCAGTAATCCGATGCAAAGGGCTAACTTGATCAATTCGCCGACAAAAAACGCCGCTGCATAAGAAGCACCGGGACGTTTCGTCACGGCATACAGCCTGAGAGCGAACAACCAAGAAGGAAGGACACAAGCGACGCCTCCCAGCGCCGCCGAGACACTGCCGCGCATACCAAACAGCAACCCGCCAAGCAGGCTCCCGATCAGCGCGGCAACACATTGCAGGCGTATTGTTTTGAACATTCCCTGCACTGCGTCTTAGACCTCACCCTGGAACCCCGTAATCGTATGGATTTGAGCGCACGAAGTCAAACCCGGAGGAACCCTGACACACGAACTTTGTATCCCGCAACAAGATCCGCCGGCCTCCAATCCCTGTCGAAAATGCCTGTGATGCGCGTGACGCCGATGCAGACACGTCGGCATAATCGCCGACTATTCAAGCTCCGGAATTTTCGATGACGACCGAACACGCCCCGCATTCGCTGCTCAGAACCCGTCGCTTTCTTCCGCTGTTCCTCACGCAGTTTCTCGGCGCCTTGAACGATAACGTGCTCAAGCAGGGCTTGCTCTTGCTGATTTCTTTCGCAGGCGGAGAAATCCTCGGTCTGACGCCTGCGCTTATGGTGCAGGTTGCGGCGGGATTGTTCGTTCTGCCGATGTTTTTGTTTTCCGCCTCGGCCGGGCAGATTGCCGATGCGTTCGATAAAGCGCGTTTGATCCGCTGGGTCAAGTTTGTGGAAATCGGCATCGCCGCGCTCGGCGCCTACGGCTTCGCCATCAAATCCCCCGTCCTCCTGCTCGCGGCGCTCTTTCTGATGGGCTTGCATTCGACCGTTTTCGGCCCGCTCAAATATTCGATCCTGCCGCAGCACTTGCGTAGCGACGAAATCGTCGCCGGCAATGCCTGGGTGGAGAGTGGTACCTTCGTTGCGATTCTGCTGGGCTCGGTGCTCGGCGGCATTTTGATTGCTGTCCATGACACGGGCCCCCTTTTAACCGGCGCTGCCTGTATTACTTTCGCTGTACTCGGCTGGCTCAGCAGCCTCGGCATTCCGCCCGCGCCGTCGCTTGCAAAAGTCCGGCTTAACTGGAATCCGTTCACCGAAATCGCGCACAATTTGCGTATCGCACGCACCAATCGCAGCGTGTTTCTTTCGATGATCGGAATTTCCTGGTTCTGGTTTTTCGGCGCTTTGATCCTGTCGCAATTCGGCCCGTTCGTGCAGGAAGTGATCGGCGGCAGCGAGCACCTCGCAACCTTTCTGCTCGCGAGTTTCATCGTCGGCATCGCACTGGGATCGATCGCGGCCGAGCGCGCGTCCGGCGGTCGCGTGGAAATCGGCCTGGTCCCGCTCGCTTCGATTGGTTTGACGGTTTTCGGTGCGGATATTTATTTCGCAAGCCCCGCCATACCGCATCCAGGCATCGACATTCCCGGCTTCCTCGCGCAGCCCGGCTCCTGGCGCTTGATTTTCGGTCTGGTCATGCTTGGCGCATGCGGCGGTTTATATACCGTGCCGCTGTATGCCTTGATCCAGACTCGCTGCGAGCCGGCGATCCGCTCGCGCATCATCGCCGCCAACAATGTGCTGAACGCCGGCTTCATGGTGCTCTCGGCCGGCTTCGCCTTTCTCGCGCTGCATTTCAACGCCACGATCCCCGAAATTTTCCTGATTGCGGCGGTCATGAACCTTGCCGTGGCGTTGTTCATCTATCGCCTTGTGCCCGAATTCCTGCAACGTCTGTTTGCCTGGATTGTGGTGCATGTGATGTACCGGATACACGCGCAGGGCCACGCCAATATCCCCAGGGACGGGGCTGCGATTATCGTGTGCAATCACGTTAGTTTCGTCGATCCGCTAATCATCGCCGCGGAAAGTCGTCGCCCGATCCGCTTCGTGATGGACCACCGGATCTTCAAACAGCCGTTAATGAACTTTGTTTTCCGCGACGCGCACGCGATTCCGATCGCGCCCGCCAAGGAAGATCCGGCAATGCTTGAACAGGCCTATGCGGAAGTTGCCAAAGCGCTCGCTAACGGCGATCTGGTCGGTATTTTTCCCGAGGGCCGCATCACCAACACGGGAGAGATCGAAGCTTTTAAAAACGGGATTGGGAAAATTCTCGCGCGCACGCCGGTTCCCGTGGTGCCGATGGCGCTCTCGGGCCTGTGGGGCAGCTTCTTTTCACGCAAAGGCGGCCGTGCAATGAGCAAGCCATTCCGGCGTGGTATTTTCAATCGCGTCGATCTCGCAATCGGCGTGGCAATCCCGGCTCAACAAGCAAGTCAGCAAACCCTGCAAACCATCGTCACCAATCTGCGCACTCGCGCTTGAGGTACTCATGACCACTTATCCACTCACAACCGGCATCACTCTGCTCATCGTCCTGCTTATGTTCGGCGTGGCCGCCAACGTTGGTTATGCGCGCGAGCGCTACGGCGTCAAAGCGCCCGCCATGACGGGTAACGAATATTTCGAACGCGCCTATCGCATTCAATCCAACACGATGGAATGGGCAATGATTTTTCTGCCCACGCTGTGGATCTTTGCATGCTATGTCGGTGACCTCCACGCGCTGATCGCGGGGCTCGTCGGCCTGGCGGGACGGATTCTCTACGCCGTGTCCTATCAACGCGATCCCAAGACCCGCAGCACGGGCTTCATGCTCGGCATGCTGCCGTTTGGGGTCATGGGGCTGTGGGGCGGCTTCGTGGTCCTGCGAAGCATTATTGGATTCTAATTCCTTGATGACACAGGCGCTGCCCGCGTGGCGCCGCTTACGCCGAGAATTGCCTGAGCGAGTGAATGGCGAGTTCCGCAACCGCCAGTAGTTCCTGTTTCGTCGCGCCATCTTGCGCTTGCACGGACATGCCCTGAATGACGCTCCCAAGGTAGCGCGCCAGTCCCGCGCTATTAGTCGTTGACTTGAATTCGCCAGCTTCGATGCCGCGATCGATCCGGCGTTTGAGAGCCTCAATGGCTGCCTTGCGCAGCTGTGCCACGTAGCGTGCTTCGTCCCGGTTCTCGGTTGCACAGGTCAGCACGGCCGTGGAGACCATGCAGCCACGCGGCCGTCTGGCTTTGCAGAATTCCGTAGCGGACTCCCTCAGCATCCGCTCGATGCCTGCTACAGATGAGACTTCTTCCTCCAGCGCTCGCATCGAGAAGGCGCCAACGGTTTGCTGATAGTGGCCGAGCGCTTCGTGATACAGCGCCGACTTGGAGCCGAAGGCCGCATACAGGCTCTGCGGCGTGATCTCCATCGCCGCCGTGAGATCGGCAATGGACGCGCCTTCATAGCCCAGTTTCCAGAATGTCAGCATAGCCTGATCCAGCACGTGTTTACGGTCAAAGCTCGGAGGGCGCCCGCGACGGCGAGGCGAATCTTCTTTATTTATCACAGTGATTACTGTTGAAAATAAGCCAAAGTCGGCGTAAATTTCGGAACGGTTATTGTGATTATTCTACAAAGAGCATCGCCTGATGACCAGCACTCAAAGATCTCCTCTCTATCGGGACTGATAGCCATGCCCAATCCCCGTCTGATGGCCGTTGCATTTGTGGCAGCCTTGCCTTTTGTCCACGCGCATGCCCTGCCTTTCCCCACTCTCGATGCTGCCGTTACTGCGGCGGTCGAGGAGCACCGTGTCGTGGGTGCCGTTGTCCTTGTCGCACACAGGGGGCAGATTGTTTACCATCGCGCAGCCGGATATGCCGACCGGGAATCGGGTGGGCCGATGCGCGAAGACAGCATCTTTCGTCTCGCCTCCGTCACCAAGCCAATGGTGTCGGTTGCCGCGCTGCGCTTGGTTGAGCAGGGCAAACTGAACCTCCAGGCGCCGATTACCCAATGGCTGCCTGAATTTCGTCCCAGCCTGCCGGATGGCAGCGCGCCGACGATCACGGTCCACCAATTACTGACGCATACGGCCGGCTTGAGCTATGGATTCCTGGAGCCGGCCGATGGCCCCTACCGCCGTGCAGGTGTATCCGATGGCCTGGAGTCGGGTATCTCGCTCAAGGAGAATCTGCACCGCATCGCCGGTATACCGTTGGCCTACGCGCCGGGAACCGGCTGGCGCTACTCCGTGGCTCTCGATGTTCTGGGTGGCGTGATGAGCGCCGCTACTGGATCGAGTTTGCCGGACATCGTCCGGCGGGAAGTTACCGCTCCGTTGGGCATGCAAGACACCGGCTTCGAGGTTGTCAATGCGGCCCGCTTGGTTACACCTTATCAAGACGGAAAGCCGGCTCCGATCAGGATGCCTCCTCAAGCGGAAGTGCCATTCGGAACGTCGAACATCCGCTTCGACTTGACCCGAGTGTGGGACGCACATACTTATCCGTCCGGGGGCGGGGGAATGGTCGGGACGGTGCCGGATTTCATGAAGTTCCTACTGAGCTTGCGGCCTGGCGCCAAACCCCGGCTCTTGCCGCCGGAGACGGTCGCGCTCATGATGCGCGACCACACTGGACCACAGGCACAGACACAGGGGCCAGGCTGGGGATTCGGCTATGGGTGGTCGGTGCTGTCCGCCCCGGAAATTACGGACACGCCCCAGGGGAAAGGCACCATCCAGTGGGGCGGTGTCTACGGCCACAACTGGTTCGTTGATCCGGTGCATGACATTGCTGTCGTTATCTTCACCAACACGGTGGTCGAAGGCATGTCTGGCGCATTTCCGAGGGACGTGCGAGATGCGGTCTACGCCGACTTGTTGCCCTGACCCTTGTCCTACGCTTCCGGCATCGGACTCTAAATTCACCGAAGCATGCTCCTGACACCACGCTGTCAGGAGCCCCCACGCATCCTGTGCACACCTCAAACACAGGAGCGCCAAATGGACAAATCCCTACGCCACTACAACCGCATCGTCTGGTTCGAAATCCCGGTCAAGGATCTCGAACGCGCGTGCCGGTTCTACGAACAATTGTTCGAAGAAACGCTGAATCGCGAAGCGATGGGGCCGGACACCACGCTGGCGGTATTTCCCTACGATGGCGCGGGCATTTCCGGTTGCCTGTTCGCCGCGCCATCTGCTGCGCCACATAGCGACGGCGTGCGCGTTTACCTGAATGCGGACAAAGCGGGGCTCGACGCTTTGCTTGCACGCGCCGAGGCGGCCGGCGGTAAAGTCACGCTGTCGCCGGTTCAATTGCCCGGCGATATGGGCCGCTTCGCGCACATCCGCGACAGCGAGGGCAATATCGTCGGGCTGCACGAAAACTAGGAGGCTGTCATGCTGGAATTCGGCTACGCCATCGTCGATGTCGATAACGTGCGCGCGCTCGAAGGCACGCTCGTGGAACTGTGTGCGGCGATGGCTTGATGCGCCGCGCCGAACGCCTGTTCCAGATCACGCAAATCCTGCGCGGCCGCCGCCTCACGACGGCCGCGCAGCTTGCCGAACGCTTGCAAGTATCCGAACGCACGATCTATCGCGACATCGCCGGGCTTGCGGCGAGCGGCGTGCCGGTCGAAGGCGAAGCCGGTGTCGGCTACCGCTTGCGCGCGGGGTTCGACTTGCCGGCGCTGATGTTCACGCCGGACGAACTTGCCGCGTTGCTGCTCGGCGTGCGCATCGTCGGCGCCAAAGCGGGCGAGGCAATGGCCGCGCATGCGGACAGCGCGCTCGAAAAAATCCGCGGCGCGCTCCGCCCCGCGCTGCGTGCGCGGCTCGAAAACATAGCTTTGCTCGCGCCCGATTTCGACGCCACGCCGGGCAGCCAGCTCGTCGACCTCTTGCGCCAAGCAATCGACCGACATCTGCGCATCGCCTTCGACTACAGTGACGAACAAAGCGCACGCACGGCGCGCTGCGTCTGGCCGCTCGGCCTCTTCTTCTGGGGCCGGGTCTGGACGCTCGGCGCGTGGTGCGAACTGCGCGAAAATTTCCGCAGCTTCCGGCTCGACCGAATCCAAAACCTCAAACTCGCCGGCACTCAATTTCCCGATATGGCGGGACGACGGCTTACGGATCTGCTGCGCGCGGTCGGCGGGGATTGTTCACAGCGCGCTTGATTGATCAAAATGACCTTCACACATCCAATCATCGAACTTGAAAAAGCGGCGCTTGAGCGCTGGTGCAATGGCGACCCTGCGAGTTTTCTCGAAATTTCCGCAGAGGATGTCGTCTATTTCGATCCCTTTTTGCCAACCCGGCTCGATGGCCTGGACAAACTCAGCGCCTATTACGCAAGCTTGCGCGGCAAAATCTTCGCCGCGCGCCATGAGATGCTCGATCCGCACGTGCAGGAAATCGGCACCGCGGCCGTCCTGACGTTTCGCTTCGTGTCATACGGCGACAACGAAGGCGCGGCAATGCGCTGGAACTGTACCGAGGTTTATCGCAAGCAAGCGGAAGGCTGGCGCATCGTGCAAACGCACTGGTCGTTGACCGGCCAGGCTGCGTAATCACGCCTCTGCCCCGCACCTGCGCCCGGCGTAGAATCCCGGCTTTCCACGCAACGATTTCCAGACCTCGACATGAGCAAAGCCGATCCCGCCCGCTGGGGCTTTTCCACCCGCACGATCCATTCCGACCGTCTTGGCGCCATCGAGCACGGCGCGATTCACAAGCCCTTGCACACTTCGGTGCAATACGGTTTCACGCATGTGGAACAACTGATTCAGGTATTCCAGGGCGCGCCCGGTTTCAACTACGCGCGCCAGAGCACACCGACCGTTGCAGCGCTCGAAGCGATCATCAACGTCATGGAAAGCGGTCTGGGAACGCTGTGTTTCGCGACCGGCATGAGCGCGATTACAGCGATTTTCACGACGCTGTTGCAAGCGGGCGATCATGTGATTGCAAGCCGCTTCGTATTCGGCAACACGAGCAGCATCTTGGGCACCTTGCAGGGGCTCGGCATCCAGGTCAGCGTCGTCGATGCGACTTCGGCCGAGGCGGTCGAAGCCGCGCTGACACCGCAGACGCGCATGGTTTTCGTCGAGACGATCGCCAATCCGCGCACACAGATTGCTGACCTTGAAGGCATCGGCGCGCTGTGCCGCGACAAAGGTCTCGTTTATGTCGTCGACAACACGGTTACCTCGCCTTGGGCTTTCCAGCCGAAGTGTGTCGGTGCCTCGCTTGTCGTCAACTCGCTGACGAAATCGATCGGCGGTCACGGCAATGCACTGGGCGGCTCGATCACTGATACAGGGCTGTTCGACTGGTCGGGCTACCCGAATATTTTCCCCGCTTATCGCAAAGGCGACGCGAAGACCTGGGGCCTCGCGCAACTCAAGCGCAAAGGTCTGCGCGACATGGGCGCCGCGCTTTCTTCGGAGGCTGCGCATCACCTTGCCGTCGGCGCCGAAACGCTGGCTTTGCGGATGCAGGCCGCCAGCGCCAATGCGCAAGCGCTCGCCGAAATGCTGGCCGCGCATCCGAAGGTCCGCACGGTTTATTACCCGGGCCTGCCGCAACACCCTCAATATGCACGCGCTAAAGCCTTGTTCCGCAGCCCGGGTTGGCTGCTGGCTTTAGAGCTGAAGGACGACGCGGATTGCCTGCCTTTCATCGATCGCCTGAGCTTGCCGATCATCGCCACCGGCCTTGGCGACACGCGCACCCTGATTATTCCCGTTGCCCACACGATTTTCTGGGAAATCGGCCCGCAAGCGCGCGCCGAAAGCGGCATTGCCGATTCCTTGATCCGTTTGTCCGTGGGCATCGAAGACCGGCAAGACATTCTCGACGATTTTTTGCAAGCGCTCGGAAAATAAGCGGTGCCAACGCTAATCAACTCCTGGCGGTGCCGCTTGATTCGAATCAAGCGGCACCGCCAGGACCGGCGTACCTTGGATCCAAAGGCGCAGTAAAAACAATGCGCCGGCAAGGTTTGCAACCTATGAGGGGTACCTATGATTCGTGAAGTTGAGGGTGACATCCTGCTCAGTAAAGCCCAAGTCATCGCGCACGGCATCGCGCCGCAGGATCATTTCGACAGCGGTCTGGCCCTGGCGCTGCGTGAACGCTGGCCTTCGATGGTGCGCGACTATCGGCATGCCAGTCATGCCGGCGCGCCGGAGTCAGGCGGCATCTGGGTGTGGTCGGGCGTGAATGAGGACGGCGGCACGCGCTGCATCGTCAATCTGCTGACCCAGGACATGCAACATTCCGGCCGCAGCGCCAAGCCCGGCAAGGCGACCCTCGAAAACGTGGGGCATTGTCTGCGCGAACTGGTTAAATTCATTCAGAATGAAAAGATCGAAAGTCTTGCACTGCCGCGCTTGGCGACCGGCGTAGGTGGCTTGGAATGGAGTAAGGTCAAGCCGGTCATTACGAAATATCTCGGCGAACTTGACATTCCTGTCTTGATTTATGAGGTGTATCACAAAGGCGCCGTGGCAGAAGAGCGCCTGAGCTAACCCGGCATGCGCGTTATCATGCGCGCATGCTCAGTTATCGCCATGCCTTCCATGCCGGCAATCATGCCGACGTATTTAAACATCTGATCCTCGTTCAGCTCGCGCGCTACCTTGGTCAGAAGGAAAAACCCTTTTGGTACATCGATACCCATGCCGGTGCGGGCGCTTATGCGCTCAATGAAGGGTATGCGACGAAGCTTGCGGAATACCGCGAAGGCATTGGCCGGCTCTGGGAGCGCGACGATCTTCCGCCGCTTGTCGCCGACTATGTGTCGCTGGTACGCCAACTCAACGGCGACGGGCAACTCCGCGTTTATCCCGGCTCGCCCTGGCTGGCGCGTCAAACATTGCGGCAACAGGATCGTCTGCGGCTTTTCGAACTGCACTCCAGCGACAGCAAGCTCCTGAACGAAAACTTTGCGGACTTGCGCGAACAGGCTCAGGTCGTTGCCGGTGACGGCTTCAAGGGACTCAAGGCTTTACTGCCCCCGCCGCCGCGGCGTGCGCTCGTTTTGATCGACCCAAGCTATGAAACCGCGAACGACTATAGCGGCGTCATTGCCGCGCTCGAAGAAGCCCTGCGCCGCTTCCCGACCGGATGCTATGCGCTCTGGTATCCGCAGCTTGCGCGGCTTGAATCCCGCCAGTTGCCCGACAAGCTCAAACGTCTGCCCGCCGCGAAATGGCTGCATACGACGCTTTCGCTCCGCCCCACCGCCGGGCCGGGCATGCACGGCAGCGGTATGTTTTTGATCAACCCGCCCTGGACGTTGGAAACAGATCTGCGCGCAACCCTGCCTTGGCTCGCAAACACGCTTACTCAGGACGAACCCGCCCGCTTTGTGCTCGAAGCCCAGGAAAATTGAGCGCTCCGGTAGCTCGAAACGGCATTGGGTTTCTCATTCCGAACGCTCGCGATCTGGATCGGAAGATTGTTCGCATCCTCGCCCCAGCCCAGAGAAGGACTGGGAACGCGTGCTTGCGTTGCCGAGTCTAATTCGCCGTAAAGGAATAAAGGCTCAAATTCATATTCCAAACCGTTAGATTTATATCGCGCCTATTGCTGCGCCGCAGCGGTAGAATGCGAGCCGATTTCAACTCATTGATTCCGCTCTGAAATGGCTGCTTTCGGCACCGAAAAGGTTCTCACCGTTCACCACTGGAACGATACTCTGTTTTCCTTTACCACCACACGCGATCAGGCACTGCGCTTCGAGAACGGTCACTTCGTCATGATCGGCCTTGAAGTCGAAGGTAAACCGCTCGTGCGCGCTTACTCGATCGCCAGCGCGAATTACGAGGAAACCCTCGAATTCCTCAGCATCAAGGTGGCCAACGGCCCGCTGACCTCACGCCTGCAACATCTGCGGGTGGGCGATGACATTCTCATCAGCCGCAAGCCGACCGGAACGCTTGTGATCACCGATCTGCTGCCGGGCAAGAATCTCTACCTGTTCGCGACTGGCACGGGCCTGGCTCCGTTCATGAGCATCATCCGCGATTTCGAGACCTACGAAAAATTCGAAAAAGTCATCCTGCTGCACGGCGTCCGCACCGTTAGCGAGCTGGCGTATCACGATTACATTACCAAGGAACTCCCGCAGCACGAGTATCTTGGCGAGATGATTGCCAATCAACTCATCTACTACCCGACCGTAACGCGCGAACCCTATCGGAACCGCGGCCGTATTACGGATCTCGTGGAATCGGGCAAGCTGTTTGAAGATATCGGCATGCCGCCGTTCGATCCGGCCGTCGACCGCGGCATGATCTGCGGCAGCTCCGCAATGCTTAAAGACACCTGTGATCTGCTCGACCGCCGCGGATTCAAAATCAGCAAACGCACGGGCGAGGCGGGCGACTATGTGATCGAGCGCGCTTTCGTCGACAAGTAAAAACACTGCCCGTCACAGCAAGCCGACACACCGGAGTCTCGACGCAGTTCCGGCTTGTCGGCTTTTATGCGCTCTCCTCGCGCACGATTCGAATTTCATCGGCGCCAACTCGCACGACGCAGTCCGCCCGCAGCTTGCGCGCCTTACGCGTTTCGATTTCACCATCGACCATCACAGCCCCTTCGGCCACCATCGATTTCGCCGCGCCGCCCGAAGGCGCAATTGCCAACAGCTTCAACAAGTTATGCAGTTCGATATATTCTCCGCGTAGCGGAAAAACATAGTCCGACATAAAAACTCCCCAAAACTTTGCTCATCGCCGGCCGTAAACCTCCTCAATGGCATCGGTCAGGCAGCCGGACTGTTGTTGTTTTATTAATGATCGCGAAATCCACAAACCCACCTTGTATCAACCGCGGGTAGCATCAAACTGATAATTCGCGTTAAAACTACGATAATCGATCATACACATCCAGGTAACACCTGTATGGCATGTGAGTGTGTAGAGAGAAGATGATGAGTGGATGGTTTTCGAATCTTTGGCCAGGCTGGAGCGGTTTTTTCCAGAATGAGTTTTCCAGTTATGCCTATGTTGTCGTTCTGTTGATGGGTTTGGCCTTCGTTTTCTTGGTGCTTAACCCGCTTGCGCCGACCCCCAAGGAACCCAAGCAGCCCACCCCGCCGCCGCGGGAGCCAGAGTTTGAAGCCGATGCGCTTAAATCGGGAAAACCGCATGTGCTCGTCGTCGACGATTCCGCCGTGGTGCGCGTGAAATTGCGCAGACTTCTCGAATCCGCAGGCTATCAGGTCACTGTGGCTGAAAACGGTTTGCAGGCGGAAGTTAAACTGCTCAAGAATCGTTTCAACCTTCTGATCACCGATCTGGAAATGCCGGAAATGGATGGCTTTGGTTTGATCGCAGCGGTACATGGTTCGCTCGAAACGGAAAACCTGCCCATCATCGCAATCACTGGCCACGAAGAGCTTCAGGCTCGCGTACATGCCTGCGAGGGTATTTACGGCCTGTTCCAAAAACCCTGGAACGACCGGGAATTGCTGCGCCGGGTTGCCGCGCTTGTGCACCTCGGCGACGCCATGCAGCACTCCGTAGAGCCGCTCTGAGAACCTGCTCATAATCTTGCTGCGAGGCTGTGATCGGGGCTCATGCGCTGCTCGGAATCCTCATTTATCACTTATAAACTGCGGTTCCTGCGCTGCTCTTCGCCCCGCTGACAGCCTCTCGCGACAGATTCTGAACAGGTTCTGAGAACCTGTTCAGAATCTGTGCTGCGCGAGCCATTCCCCGCTGAAAGCCAAAGCGTCGGGCAAAAAAGCGCGGAAATCGGCTTCGAAACCCGCGTAGCTGACCAATAACTCCTCCCCGCCGCCTTCGAGCAGGGCCGGGCGCGAAAGCCGATGGCGCGCCATACGGTCTATCGTCGCGGCAATCGCGGCGGACGAAGCATATGAACCGAACCAATCGGCGTCGCTCATCCTGGGCAGAATTTCCTGCAAACGCGGCGGTAAGAGTTCCATATGTTCATGCATCAGCGCGTAGAGTGCGCCTGTCCGGGCCTGCAAGCTGTCCGGCGCAAACTCGGTCCAGCGCAAGGCCAGAAAATGATCGTAGAACAGATCGACCATGATGCCGGCAACGCGTCTGCGCGCTGCGCTTATCCGGCTACGGCTGCGCAGGAAGGCCGGATGCGCATCGGCAAAACTGTCGATGCGGCGATGCAGCTTCACTCCGGCGGCTACATTCTTGGGCAAGCCTGCCGGCAGAGGGCCTTTGACGAAATCTCCGATCAGACCGCCAAGCTGAATCGCCGTGTCCGGTCCGGCAAGATAGGCATGGGCAAGAAAATTCATCGGCCTATCCAGATAAACAGGGCTGCCATTTTGGCATGACCTGGATCTTTGCCGGAACAAACGGGCGCGCTTACTGAATGCCCAAGTAGAATGGCGAGTTCCCTGCCACCGTATGCGCATTAAATGGCCTCCCTCTCTTTCTACTGGCACGACTACGAAACCTTTGGAACCCTGCCCCGCCGCGATCGCCCGGCCCAGTTTGCGGGCATTCGGACCGACGCGGAGTTGAACGAAATCGGCGCGTCGCTGATGCAATACTGCCAGCCCGCACCCGATTACCTGCCCGATCCCGAAAGCTGCCTCCTGACCGGCATCCTGCCGCAGACCTGCCTCGCGCAGGGCGTGCCGGAGCATGCGTTCGCGGCGGCAATCGAGCGTGAGCTTGCCGCACCGGGCACAATCGGCGTCGGCTACAACACGATTCGCTTCGACGATGAGGTAACGCGGCACCTTTTCTGGCGCAGCCTGATCGATCCGTATGCGCGCGAATGGCAGAACGAATGCGGCCGCTGGGATTTGCTCGATATCGTGCGCTGCACCTATGCCTTGCGGCCCGAAGGCATCGAATGGCCGACGTATGAAGATGGGCGCGCGTCGTTCAAGCTCGAACACCTCAGCGCGGCGAATGGGCTCGCGCACGAAACTGCGCACGACGCGCTTTCCGATGTGCGCGCGACGATCGCGCTCGCGCGCTTGCTCAAATCGAAACAGCCGCGGCTGTGGGACTTCTGCCTGAAGCTGCGGAAAAAAGATGCCGTTCTGGCCGAAATCTCACCGGAAACGCCGCGCCCCATCCTGCACATATCGGGCATGTACGGTCCCGAGCGCGGCTGTATCACGATCGTGATGCCACTCGGCGCGCATCCGACGAACAAGAATGAAATCATCGTCTGGGATCTCGCGCACGATCCAGCCGAATTGTTTGCGCTCGATGCGGCCGCCGTGCGCGAGCGCATGTTTACACGCGCAGCCGATTTACCCGAAGGCACGACACGTCTGCCGATCAAGACGATTCACGTCAACAAATCGCCGATCGTGATTGCAAGCCTCAGAACGCTGACACCGGAGATGGCCGAAAAATGGGGCGTCGACCTGACGCGCGCATTGGGGCATGTCGACGCGATACGCCGCGGCCCAAATCTGGTTCCTCTTTGGCGCGAAGTTTTCGCTCGCCCACAGGCTGAGCAGCGTCTCGATGTCGATGAGGATCTTTACGGCGGCTTTATCGGCAACGGCGACCGGCGTTTATTGAATCAGTTGCGCACGCTCTCGCCCACGGCGCTCGCCGCCGAACGTGTCAGCTTTACCGATGCGCGGCTCGAAGAATTATTGTTCCGCTACCGCGCCCGCAATTTCCCCGCGACGCTTTCCGAAACCGAGAAGAAGCGCTGGGAAACGCATCGGGTTGCACAATTGCACCACGGTGCCGGCGGTACACGTTCGCTGAGCGCGTTCTTCGACCGCATCGATACGCTGTCGGAAACCGCCGACGAACGCGGCGAGGCAATTCTGGGCGCGCTTTACGATTACGCGGAAATGATCGCGCCGCCGGCGGATTTTTAATTCGCTGACGGATGTGAAGAATTCAACGCCAGTCTTCCCAAATATTTCATAGGCATTGATACAAACATCAAATTGGTTTGACTACCAACGATTAAAATTATTGAAAATCAATCGAGTGGAAGTCTTTCTATCATGGGCGGATTCAGGCGGCACTCACGATTCCGGCGTGAGATGGTTTCTGCCATCAATAGTTTTTTTGCCATTCTGACGCTGGGATGGCCGTTCGTATTGGCTGGTGGAATATCCATGTTCCAAAGAACGGAGAATGTCGGCGACCCCGCCTTGCTGGTCGTCGGCGCGGCGTTGTGGACTTATCCGTTTCTTTTCATGACGACATGGTTCGTCAGCCGGCGCGCTTTGCACCGGCATGCATTCCGCAAATATGCGGTTCCTGTCGCACTCTTACCCAGCCTCAACCTCGTATGCGGAGTGATCGCGCTGGCGTGGTACTGGCGGGGTTGCGTCAAGCGGCTGATCTGCTAAGCCTCGAAACCTGTTCAGAATCTGTCGCGAGAGTCCGGCAGCAGGGCGAAGCGCTTGGGGTAAAATCGGCTCTCCGCATCCATACAGTGCTGCCATGCCCGGCCTAGATCGCGATACCCCCACGCCCACCGACATCCGTCTGCATCAGCGTTCCCGGCAGTTGGAAATCGCCTTTTCCGACGGTTCCCATTTCATGCTGCCGTGCGAGTTTTTGCGGGTTTACTCGCCCTCGGCGGAAGTGCGCGGCCACGGCGTCGGCCAGGAGATTTTACAGACGGGCAAACGGGAAGTCGCTATCACCGCGCTTGAGCCTGTCGGCAACTACGCGCTGAAACTGGTATTCAGCGATGGCCACGACAGCGGGCTTTATTCCTGGGATTACCTTTACCTGCTCGGCGAACAACAAGAAGCGCTGTGGGCCGAATACTTGCGCCGCCTTGCAGCGGAAGGCGCGAGCCGCGATGAGGAAACCCCAAGGGCGGCCCCAACGGGCGGATGCGGCTCCGGCCATTGCGGACATCATTGAGGACCAAATGAACGACAAAACCACTCACTTCGGCTACGAAACCGTCGCGGAATCCGAAAAGGCCCAGCGCGTTGCGGGTGTATTCGATTCGGTCGCCCGAAAGTACGACATCATGAACGATTTGATGTCCTTTGGCATGCACCGGTTATGGAAGAAGTTCACGGTCGAAATTGCCGCAGTGCGCCCGGGCGAACGCGTTTTGGATGTCGCGGGTGGCACCGCGGATTTGTCACGCGCCTTCGCGCAACGCGTCGGGCCGGACGGGCAGGTCTGGCTGACCGATATCAACCACGCGATGCTCAGTGTCGGCCGCGACCGCCTGCTCGACAAGGGAATCAATCTGCCGACCGCGCAATGCGACGCGGAAAAACTCCCGTTCGCCGATAACAGCTTCGATCTCGTCAGCGTGGCTTTCGGTTTGCGCAATATGACGCATAAAGACCACGCGCTTGCCGAAATGCGGCGCGTGCTGCGTCCCGGCGGCCGATTGCTGGTGCTGGAGTTCTCGAAGATCTGGGCGCCGCTCGCTCCCGCCTACGATTTCTACTCGTTCAAACTGCTGCCTTGGATGGGGCAGAAAGTCGCGCACGATGCGGATAGCTACCGTTATCTGGCGGAATCGATCCGGATGCATCCGGACCAGGAGACCTTGGCCGAGATGATGCGCAATGCGGGACTGGGCCGCGTTCAGTACTTCAAGCTTGCCGCCGGCGCCGTTGCGCTGCATCGCGGCTACAAGCTGTAAGCTCAAAAGCCGGATTTGGCTTTTGAGCCTGAGTGGACCAGCGTAGAGTGGCTCTTATTCCTGGCTACGGTAGATTTGGGCAAGAAAATCTTCAGGGTTGGGAGCCTCGGCCTGCGCTTGCTCGGATACGGAACGGCCTTTCTTCCGCGGTTCCAGTTGTTCGAGCAATGCCTGCGGTAAATGGCCGGCATTAAGTACCTCTTCGGCAAACGGGCCAAATTCCTCGGGCGAATTCTCTGTCGACGTTTCTTTCATTATTTTTCCCTTCCTCCAGGCTGCCGAAAATAACCGTTCACGGCGCACATAGAGTTAAAAACATTTTCGGAGGGAAAAGGTAGGTATTTTTTATTGCAGTCGACGATTATTCGCAAACCTCCCATCACCGATCACGGGATGCGCCAACGACAAAAAGCTTTCACGCCGCGATGGCGCAGCACTTCTTTAGCGAAACCGCGGCGCCAGCCAATCCTCCAAAGTTTGCGCAATCGCGCGCCAACCTGTCTCCAGCATGACACCATGACCCATGTCGGGCGCCATCACGGGTTTAACGCCCCAGGCCGCGGCGGTCCAACGCACCGCGGCTTCAGAGATCAATGAATCTTCATGTGCGCCCAAAACCATGACCTCCTTGCAGTGATCGCGCCGGATGCGAGGAAGGTTGAAGCCCAACATGTCCCACACCGCGCGCTGGGATTCACGGCGGAAGCGGCTGAAATAGCGCTCAAGCAATAGTTCGGGCAGCGGTTGATGGAACATCGCCTTGACCAATGTCTGCGAACTGATGTTTGAACCGCCAGCAATGCGCGTCAGGTCGACCAACAGGCCCGGCCGCTGCAATGCGAGGCCGAGCGCCGAGCCCGCCAGACCTGCCGGCGGCACGGAGCAGAGCAGGATTGCACCAGGCAAATCATGATCATCGAGATATTTCTGTACGACAAAACCGCCCATCGAGTGGCCGATGACGACCGGCGGCTGCGCAAACGAAGCAAGCGTTACGCGCAGATCGGACACATAGTCATCGATCGACAAGGTGTCGAGATATTCGGCCCCGGGACTCTCGCCATGACCGGAGAGTGACATGGCATACGCATCCCAACCCTGCGCGGCAAACCAGGGCAAGAAATGTTCCGCCCAGCACCAGGCGCCCGCATAGGCGCCGTGCACAAACAGCAAAGGCGTGCTATGCGTCCGGTTTTCCGCACGCACTGAAATCAGTTCGAGAGTGGACTCCAGCGGCGCGCTCATACGGGCACCTTCATTCCGCGCTGTACGCTAGGCCGTGTGCCGATTGTTGCGTACCAGCGCTGAACATTGGGGAAGTCCGCCAACCCGATTTCCTGATAGTCGTGCCGATCGATCCAGGGATAGGTCGCGATATCGGCAATGCTGTATTCATTGCCGGCGAGATACGCATGCTGCGCCAGCCGGCCGTCGAGCACGCCATAAATGCGCCGCGCCTCTTCGCTGTAACGCTTGATCGCATAAGGCACTTTTTCCGACGCGAAACGCAGGAAGTGATGCGCCTGGCCGAGCATTGGGCCGACCGAGGCCATCTGGAACATCAGCCATTGCAGCGCCTCATAGCGCTGCGAAACTGCGGCAGGCAAAAAACGCCCGGTTTTTCCCGCTAGATAAATTAGAATTGCGCCCGACTCGGACAAGGTGATCGGTTTGCCATCGGGCCCGTCGGAATCGACAATGACAGGAATTTTGTTATTCGGGTTCAGCGCCAGGAATTCAGGCTTGAATTGTTCGCCGGCGCTGATATTGACCGGATGTGCGCGGTATTCCAAGCCGCATTCTTCGAGCATGATGGAAATCTTGTGTCCATTGGGTGTGCCCCATGTGTAGAGTTCGATCATTTCATGTCTCCTGTCATGACGGTATTTTCGCGACCATAGATCATTCTAGCGTTTTCATGCAAAACAGTTCCCTGCGGCAAGCGACATGATCAAGTGGCTGGTGGTTATTGTTCTTCTCGCGATTGTCGCGGCCTGGTTTGATCCCACACTAAGAAAGCGTTTCCCTGGCGGACTGTCCGGCGATCTCCGCCTGCGTTTTGCCGGCCGCGAAATTCGCGTTGCGCTCGGGATGACGATTCTGCTTTCACTGCTTGCGACTTTACTTCTGCGGCGCCTGTAAGCGGGGGCAACCGACGGGTTAGAATTCGAGTTTTGCGACCGACCCTGCCTGCCATGCTTCGTCCTAAGAATGACAGTTTTCTACGCGCCTTGCTGCGCGAACCGACCGATTACACACCGCTTTGGCTGATGCGCCAAGCAGGCCGTTATCTGCCCGAATACTGTGAAACGCGCAAACGCGCGGGCAGTTTTCTGGCGCTGTGCAAAAGTCCAGCCTTGGCAACCGAAGTCACGCTGCAACCCTTGGCCCGTTTCCCGCTCGATGCCGCGATCCTGTTTTCCGACATTCTTACGGTGCCCGATGCAATGGGGCTGGGGCTCTACTTTTCGGAAGGCGAAGGACCGCGTTTCGAGCGCCCTCTGCGCGAGGAATGGGCGATCCGCAATCTGAGCGTGCCGGACCCGTACGATCACCTGCGCTATGTGATCGATGCGGTGGCCGAAATCCGCCGCGCACTCGACAACACGGTGCCGCTGATCGGCTTTTCCGGCAGCCCATTCACACTCGCCTGTTATATGGTCGAAGGCGGTGGCTCATCGGATTTCCGTTATCTCAAGCAAATGCTTTATGCGCGGCCGGATCTGCTGCACCACATCTTGCATGTCACGGCCGAAGCGGTCACCCGCTACCTGAATGCGCAAATCGAAGCCGGCGCCCAAGCTGTGCAGATTTTCGATACTTGGGGCGGCACGCTTACGCCGCACGCCTATCGCGAGTTTTCCCTGGCTTACATGGCGCGCGTGATTGCCGGATTAAAGCGGCAGCACGAAGGACAACGCATCCCCGTGATTGTCTTCACCAAAGGCGGCGGCCAGTGGCTGGAGGCGATTGCAGACTGCGGCTGCGATGCGGTCGGCTTGGATTGGAGCACGGATATCGCCGCTGCGCGCGGCCGGATCGGCGGCAAGGTCGCTCTGCAGGGCAATCTCGACCCATCCTCCTTATTTGGCACGCCGCAATCGGTCGCGTCCGAGGCTCGGCGCGTACTCGATGGGTTCGGTCCACATCCGGGGCATGTCTTCAACCTGGGGCATGGTATTTCGCAATTCACGCCGCCCGACAATGTCGCCGCACTCGTCGAAACGGTGCACGACTACAGCCGGCAATTACGCAAGTAGGCAGACGCTGCAAGCTAACCCCGAAAACAACACAGGCCGCAAAAGCGGCCTGTGTTGTTTCTGTCTTTTTATTTTATAGTGAGTCGCATAAGAATTTAGACGCGAAGACGAGCCGCCGACAGTACAGTGGTACGGCAAGGCGAAGTCGACAAAGTATAAATTCTTATGCGATTCACTATAAAGATCAGTCCTGCCGGCGCACCTCAAACCTCACGGCTTCATTCTGGCTGTCTTCCTCAAGGGAAAAACCACAACCGATCTTGCCGTTATCGGGTAAGGGATACTCCTCGCGTTTCAAGCTGATTTCGATCTCAGTATTCGGCAGAACGAACGTGCCGTTCGTGCTTTGGTCGATCAGATAGAACCGGCCGCCCCGCCATTCGATCCGCGCATGGTGCCGCGAAGCGCGACGGTCGAGCACCATGATGTCGTTGCCTTCCTCGCGCCCCATCAACAGAATCGGGCGCGCTTCGGTTACGACATGTGCGCTGCCGCGGTGATGCAAGATGAGACGGATCCTGGCCTCGCTCTCCTCAAGCGAGCTATCGGGCATGGCCGCTTCGGGGCCGTCCTGCGAAAAAAGTTCGAACAACGGAATCTCGATGCCTTCATGCCGGAAACTGCGGTCCATGACGGCCGCCGCGAGAGAGCGCACGCTCTCCGTCAAATGCAGCGCGACCTCGCCGGTCAACAAGGCCTGTCCAGGATGCGCCAACCCGGCCAGACGACCGGCAAGCTCGACGGCCGAACCGCCCGGCTCATCGCTGCCGGTGCGCAAATCGCCGCAATGCAAGCCGATTTTCAGACCCAGGTTAATGCCAGAAACCGGTGGCAAGCGATGCACTTTATCTTGCATATCCGCCGCCGCTTGCACGGCATCATCCGCACGCTTGAAGACCGCAATCAGCCGATGCGCTTGATCAAGCAAGGAACGACCGCGATAACTTTCGACCGAACGCATGATCCGGTTCCGAGCCCGATCGAGCGCCCGCTGTGCTTCGGCATCCCCAAGCTTCTCGGACAACCGCTGGTTACCCAGTATTTCGGCGAATAGCACACAATTTAGTTCGGGAAGCGTCGACATCTTGGCTCTTGGCTCGTCTTTCAATCTAAAACATGCACTTTTAGGATAGCGTTTATATCGCTTTATGCAGACTGGAAACTATCACGTTCTGCTTGCGAACAATGCCCTCCAGCGGCACCAAATGCGGTTTTTGTGATGTTTCCGCTGTATCGAAAGCAATATCGCCCTCTCCAACCGGCGTATCGCGCTGCAAATTTTTAAAATCGAAGAGGGAATGATCCTGCAAATGCGAGGGCACGATATGCGTCAGCGCGGTCGCGAGCGATTCGATCCGCCCCGGATGCTGCTGCTCCCACTCCCTCAACATCGCTTTGACCTGTTTGCGCTGTGCGGTTTCCTGCGAACCGCATAAGTTGCACGGAATAATCGGGTATTCCATGGCACGCGCGAAACGCTCCAGATCGCGTTCGCTACAGTAAGCCAGAGGCCGGATCACGATATTCTGGCCATCGTCGCTACAGAGTTTCGGTGGCATCGATTTGATCTGCCCGCCGAAGAACATATTGAGGAACAGGGTTTCAAGCATATCGTCGCGATGATGCCCGAGCGCGATCTTGGTCGCGCCGATTTCGTGCGCGACACGGTAAATGATGCCGCGGCGCAAACGTGAACATAGCGAACAAGTCGTTTTTCCCTCGGGAATCTTGGATTTGACGATCGAGTAAGTGTCCTCCGTGACAATCCGGTGCTCGATCCCGAGCTTTTCAAAATAAGCAGGCAGCACATGCTCCGGAAAGCCCGGTTGCTTCTGGTCGAGATTCATCGCGACGATACGGAAATCGATCGGCGCGCGCGCGCGTAATGCAAGCAGGATCGAGAGCAGGGAATAGGAATCCTTGCCGCCGGAACAGCACACCATGACCACATCGCCGTCCTCGATCATATTGAAGTCGGCAATCGCCTTGCCGACCTGGCGTTCGAGGAATTTTTTCAGACGCAAAAAGGTGTTCGAAAACTCCGGATTTTCTGCGTCATAACGATCAACTTGGCTATCCACGGCACTGAATTTTTATAGGAATCGGAAAATTATACTGCCTGACAAAAAGAACCAATACATCCAGCCTTAGGGCAGAAAACCTCACTCGATACGAATCACCTGGACTGCGGAGAAATCCGTAGCGCTGATTCAAAGATGAATGCTGCGCCCGCCGTCCACCGCGAGAATCTGGCCGGTGATATAAGGTGCGTCGAGCAGCAAGAAGGCGACCGCGAGTGCGATGTCCTGCGGCGACCCCATGCGTTTGAGCAAGGTATGGTCAACGATCGTCTCCCGTTCGACCGCGGAGAACTGGCCGTCCTCGGGCCATTCGATCACGCCTGGCGCGACACCATTGACCCTCACTCGCGGCGCAAGCTCGATCGCTAAGGAGCGTGTCAGCCCGAGCAAACCGGCTTTCGCGGTGGAATAGAGCGCGTAGCCCGGCAGCGGGCGTTCGGCATGGATATCAACGATATTCACGATCCCGCCTTGCGCGGCGCACAGATGAGGGGCGGCCGCTTGCGCGAGAAACAGCGGCGCCTTGAGATTCGAGCCGATCAAATCCGTCCATTCCGCTTCGTCGATCTGGCCGAGCGGCGTGGGGAAAAAACTGGAGGCGTTGTTCACCAGACCGTCGAGCTGCCCGAAATATGTGGCCACGGTTTCAACGAGCTCAGGCAAAGCACCCGCATCGAGCAAATCAGCTTGCACCGTGAGAACCGAGCCGGCCCGTGCCGCGTTTAGCGATTCCGCTAGCGCATGTGCTGCCGCTTTCGAGCCGCGATAGTGCAGCGCGATACGGCAACCCCGCGTATGCAACTGCCTTGCGATGGCCGCGCCCACGCGACGAGCCGCTCCGGTGATGAGAACAACGCGCGAATCAGGCATTGAACGTTTCCGTTTCACCCAGGGTCGAGATGCCCGATGATAAGCCAGACTCCGGCTCGATCAAGACAACCAGTGCTTGCGGCGCCGGTAATGCTTGACCTCGCGAAAGCTTTTGCGCCCGCTCGCCCCGCTCACGGAGTATCCCACATATGGCATGCGGAAAAGCCGAGCAAATGGTGCGGCAGTCAGCGCGGAAACGTATCCAACCCCAACGACGAATTGGGCATACTGAACCTCTTTACCCCCGCTTACCGCTTCAACGGTAAGCATTCCGGTACAGACGCGGACTGCGCGTTCTATGCCAGAATCCTCCTTTGTTTGTCCCGTTCGCACGCCGGTCTTTGCCCGCGTGTCGTGATCTTGCTCAGGTTGTACCATAGCCAAGCAGCCTTATGCTTTGCTGTCACCATGCGGACAAAATAACGCTACGGACGATTTTGAAATGACGACTTTGGCCGACCTGCTGCGTGAAAGCCTCTGGGCGCAAGGACTGACGGACGTACAGCGCTCCCGCGTGGAGAAAGAGGTCCAGCTGCGTTACTTTGCCGCCGGAACTTCAGTCGCGCACAAAGGCAGCCCGGTCGATCATTGGGCTGGAGTCGTCGATGGCTTGGTCAAGATCAACGTGCTCTCGGTCGATGGCCGCTCCACGACCTTCGCCGGCGTGCCGAACGGCGGCTGGTTCGGCGAAGGCTCGCTGCTCAAAGGCGAGACGCGCAAATACGATGTCATCGCGCTGCGCGACAGCCATATCGCATTTATGCCGCGTGCAACCTTCATGTGGCTGGTCGATACGAGTATTCCCTTCAACCGATTTTTGCTCACCCAACTCAACGAGCGCCTGGGCCAATTCGTCGGCATGCTCGAATACGATCGTCTGCTCGATCCGGAAGGCCGTGTTGCGCGCAGTCTGGCCGCGTTGTTCAATCCGGTGCTTTATCCCGGAAGCGGCGTGAGGCTCCAGATTTCCCAAGAGGAAATCGGCTACTTGGCTGGCGTTTCGCGGCAACGCGTCAATCAGGCGCTCAAAATTCTCGAGCAAGCCGGCTTATTGAGGGTCGAATACGGCGGTCTGACCGTGCTGAACCTGGATGGCCTGAGAAATTTTGGGGCCTGATTTCTCTGCCCAAGCAACGGCTTGAACTTTCGCATACAACCCCCATCTAGGTTAAATGTCTTCTTATTTATTGAGAGTGCTTGGTATGAAACGTTTCCTGTTGGCTTTTTTCGCTATCTTTTTAGGCTTTGCGCTCCTCGCAAGCGAGGCTGAAGCAAAACGTTTAGGCGGAGGACGCTCGATCGGAATGCAGCGCACTCCAGTCACTCAGCCGGCTCGCTCCAATGCCACGCCACAGCAAGCGCAACAGCCTTCAGCGGCCGCTCGGCCAGCGGCAGGCCCGCAACAGCCGGCCCCCGCCGCAACGGGTTGGCGGAAATGGGCGGGGCCGCTGGCCGGGCTCGCCGCCGGCATCGGCCTTGCCGCGCTGCTGTCCCACTTCGGGATTGGCGCTGAATTTGCCGGTATCCTGTTGGCCGTGCTGGCGATGTTCGTCGTCTGGGTGCTGATCCGCCGCATGCAGCGTGGCGGCGCGCAGCCGCAAAACTCAATGCAATATGCGGGCGCAGGTGCGTCCTATGGTCCGGCCTCCGAAGCTTTGAGCGGCGCCGGCGCGGCGAGCGGCGGCGCGCTCGGCAGTAGCGGCAACGTGCCTGCCGATTTCGATGTCGAAGGCTTCATCCGCACGGCAAAGGTCAACTTCATCCGCATGCAGGCCGCACACGATGCCGGCAACCTCGACGACATCCGCGAATTCACCTCGCCCGAAATGTTTGCCGAGCTGAAGTTGGATATCGATGCACGCAACGGCCGCAGCGATAAAACCGATGTCGTTGCGCTCAACGCCGAATTGCTCGACGTCAGCAAGGAAACCAACCGTTATGTGGCGAGCGTGCGTTTCCACGGCCTGCTACGCGAAGACCTGGCGAGCCCGCCGGCGGCGTTCGATGAGGTCTGGCACCTCACCAAACCGGCCGACGGCAGCCGCGGCTGGATTCTGTCCGGCATCGAGCAATTGCAGTGAAGCTCAAGCCCGGCGCGGCGGGGGAAGTCTTGCCGTCACGCGTATTCGCGCGCTTGCTCGAAGCGCTGTTGCAGCGCAATACCTGGGCGCTTGAGCGCCTGCGGCCCTTCGCGGAGCGGACTGCGCGGGTCGGCGTTGGCAGCCTTGCTTTGGGCATCCAAATCGGCGCGGACGGCGGATTGCTTGCCGCGCCCGTCCCGGAAAATCCCGCCGTACAGATCGACTTGCCGGGCGACGTGTGGACCCGCCTGCCCGCCGGGCCGCAAGCCGTATTCGGCGAGCTGCGCATTGCCGGCGACGCCGCGTTTGCCGAAGCCCTCGGCTTTGTGTTGCGCAATCTGCGTTGGGATGCCGAGGAAGATCTGGCCAAAGTCCTCGGCGACCCGCTCGCCCACCGGGTGCACAGCACTGCGGTTACGGCTGCGGCCTGGATGCGGCAGACGGCGGACAAGTTCCGCGCGAACCTGCATGAATACGCGGTCGAAGAAGCGCAGTTGACGCCTTCCCGCGACGAACTGAGTCAATTCAGCGGCGATATTGCTGAATTGCGCGACACGCTGGATCGGCTTGCACTGCGCGTGGACAAACTGAAGCGTTACTAAAGTGTTTAGTCCTGGCATTTGATGTTGCGGACTTTACTGTAGATGTAGACGCTTCGCCTGCTTCATGTCGAAGAGACTGGTGGCGACGAGATCGAGAACCTCGGCGGCATTCTGGTTATGCAGTTGCCAGTGCCAGCGCAGAATGCCGAGATCCGGCTTCGTCGCAGAACGCCGCACGTCGAGAATAGTAGCGGTCAGAGACAACTCGTCGCCGGGCCGCACCGGATGCGGCCAGTGAATCTGCTCGATGCCGGGCGACGCATAGGATTCCGACTGGTGCAGCGCGGTATCGGAGACAAGGCTCATCGCGATCGCGCAGGTGTGCCAGCCGCTCGCGATCAGTCCTCCGAACGGACCCTCGGCGGCGGCCTGCGCATCGGTATGGAACCACTGCCGGTCGTAGGCGCGCGCGAACGAGATGATCTCGTCCTCGCCGACACGATAGGGACCGGCATGGATGACCTGCCCCGGATAGAAATCCGCGAACTTCATCCGCTAACTCCGAAGTGCGGCGCACGCTTTTCGTTCAGCGCGGCGAAGCCCTCGCGTGCGTCCTGACCGCTGAAGCCGATAATCTCCAGCGCCAGTGAATGCTCAAATGCCGGCCACGCGGCGCGCAGCCAATGGTTCAGCGAACGCTTCGTCGATGCCAGCGCGGTGGGGCTGCCCGCCGCCAGGTGCTGCGCGATCGCGCGGGCGCGGGAGTCGAGTTCGTCGTCCGGCACCGCGACACTGACAAGACCGATGCGCTCGGCCTCGATGCCGTCAATGCTGTTGCACATCATCAGGTGGTACTTCGCGCGCGCCATCCCGCACAGCAACGGCCAGATCACGGCGGCATGGTCGCCCGCCGCGACTCCGAGCTTCGTATGTCCATCGATGATCTTCGCGCGGTGCCCCGCAACAGACACATCGGCCAGCAACGCCACGGCGGCGCCAACACCAACCGCCGCGCCGTTGATCGCCGAGACGATCGGCAGGTCGCAGTCGATCATGCCCTGAACGATGCCGCGCGCCTCGCGCATCACTCGCAACCGCGCCGCGTCGCTATCGAGCATCGACTGCACGACGTCCGGCGTGCCACCCGCGCAAAACCCGCGTCCCACGCTGCGGACGAGGATGCAGCGCACACCGGGCGTTTCTTCCAGACGCTGCCAGATCGACACCAGCCCGGCATGACTTGCGGCGTCGGCATACGGCATCTCGCCGTCGGGGCCGAAGATCAGCTCCGCGACCCCGTCGGAACCGAACTCCACCCTCAGGTTCGGCCCCACATTCCATTCAGATGTGCCCACTACCCATCTCCTCGCATCCTGCGTATCCCGTCGGCACAACGCCCGATCGCTCTCAGTACGTCTCAAGATGAAGCCTGCCGGTGCGCTTGAGTTCTGCGCTGATCCGGTCCCAGTCGAGGCCGGCCTGCACCGCGATTTCCTTCAACGCCAGCACGACGCCCTCTTCCATCGCCTTCAGGCCGCAGACGTAGAAATACGCGTTCGGATCCGCCTGCAATGCGGCAAGGTCCGCCGCGCGTTCGCGCATCAGGTCTTGCACATAGCGCTTCGGCGCGCCGGGCATGCGGCTGAACGCGAAGTTGATGTCGATGAAGTCTTTCGGCAGATTCTGCAACGGACCGAAGTACGGCAACTCTTCCTTGGTGCGTGCGCCGAAGAACAGCATCAGCTTGCCGCCTTCGAACTTGCCGGACGCCCGCAGCCGGCGACGCCATTCGGTCATCGCACGCATCGGCGCCGAGCCGGTGCCGGTGCAGATCATCACGATGTGGCTCTTCGGGTGGTTGGGCATGAGGAAGCTCGCGCCAAACGGCCCGATCACCTGTACCTTGTCGCCGACGTTGAGGTCACACATGTAGTTGCTGGCCACGCCACGCACCGGGCGGCCCTGGTGATCCTCCAGCACGCGCTTGATCGTCAGCGACAGGTTGTTGTAACCGCGCCGCTCGCCGTTGCGCGGGCTGGCGATGCTGTACTGGCGCGCATGGTGCGCCTTGCCGGAAGCGTCCGTACCCGGCGGGACGATGCCGATGCTCTGGCCTTCGAGCACCGGGAACGGCATCGTGCCGAAATCCAGCACGATGTGATGCGTGTCGTAATCCTTACCCATTTCGGTAACCCGAACATTACCGGTCACGGTGGCGGTGATCGATTTCTCGGCGGCCTTCGCGCCATACAGGTTCGTGTACGGATGCGCGGCGCTCCACGGTGCGATCGTGGCGCCATACTGCGCGCTCTGGAACGGCTCGTCGTCGCTGGCCGCGGCGGGCAGGCTAGGCGCCACCGGCTCGACGGCCGGCGCCGCATCGGCGGCGACGCCCGCGGCGGCCAGTTCGTCGGCCGTCAGTTCGAGCGGCAACTCGTCCCAGCCGAACTGTTCGGTGACACTGTATGCGCGCGTGCGCGGCATCGTGCGCCAGTTGTCGATGCTGCCGGTCGGGCACGGCGAGATGCAGTCCATGCACAGATTGCACTTGTCGGCATCGACCACATAGTTGCGGCTGTCATGCGTGATGGCGGCGACAGGGCAAATGGCTTCACAGGTGTTGCAGCGGATGCAGATCTCGGGGTCGATCAGGTGCTGCTTGATGACGGTGACGTCGGCCATGTCCATCGTGGGGTCTCCTGCGGTTTGTGGCCTGGCACGGCGGACGCTGACGCAGCGGCCGGGGCGAGGCGCGGGCGGCTCGCGCCGCCCGTCAGTTCATGTCAGCCTCGGTTGAAGCGCACGTATTCGAAATTCACCGGCTGGCGGTTGATGCCCATCACCGGCGGCGCAATCCAGTTCGCGAATTTGCCGGGCTCGACAACGCGGCCCATCAGGCTGGAGACGAACGCGCGGTCGGCATCGCTGGGCAGCCACGCATCGACGTTGGCCAGCCACTGCTCGTTGCTCAGCACTTCGCCTTCCGGCGATACCTTCACGCCGGCCAGCGCGCCGATGTTGCGATGGAACGCCTTGTGCGGCACCTTCAGACGGAACGGGATACCGGCCTTTTCGATGACTTTGTTCCAGCGTTCGACGCCCGAGATCGAATCCTTGATGTAGTCGTCGCGCAGCACCTCGTTGAGCGCATTGAGCATCGGCACATCCTTCTCGACCAGCCGGCCGTTCGACACGTGCAACACCTTGTGGGTCTGACCGCGCAACTGATGGTCGTCGCTGCGCTTGCCTTCCTCGAAGCGGCCTTTGAGGCCCGTCGAATAGAACGTGGCGGCATTGCTCGATTCGTCGGCGGATCGTCACGGAGAAGTGGAAATTCAGGTAGCGCTGGATGGTCGGCAGGTCGATCACGCCCGCTTCGCGCAGTTTCTTCGGATCGTCGGTTTTCAGGTCGTTCATCACCTGGCAGGTGCGCTGGACGACGCGCGACACCCCGCTCTCGCCGACGAACATGTGGTGCGCCTCTTCGGTCAGCATGAACTTCGTCGTGCGCGCCAGCGGGTTGAACGCACTCTCGGCCAGCGCGCAGAGCTGGAACTTGCCGTCGCGGTCGGTGAAATACGTGAACATGAAGAACGACAGCCAGTCCGGCGTCTTCTCGTTGAATGCTTGCAAGATGCGCGGGTTGTTCTGGTTGCCGCTACGGCGCTCTAACAGCGCCTCGCCTTCCTCGCGGCCGTCGCGGCCGAAGTGCTTGTGTAGCAGATAAACCATGGCCCAGAGATGGCGGCCTTCCTCGACGTTCACCTGGAACAGGTTGCGCAGGTCGTACAGGCTCGGGCAGGTCAGCCCGAGGTGGCGCTGCTGCTCGACCGAGGCCGGCTCGGTATCGCCCTGCGTGACGATGATGCGGCGCAGGTTAGCCCGGTATTCGCCCGGGACATCCTGCCATGCGTTCTCGCCGATATGGTCGCCGAAATGAATCTTGCGGCCGGCTTCAGCGGGATTCAGGAAGATCCCCCAGCGGTAATCCGGCATCTTTACGTGGCCGAACTGCGCCCAGCCCTGCGGATCGACGCTGACCGCGGTGCGCAGGTAGACGTCGAAACTCTGGCTGCCTTCCGGCCCCATGTCGTCCCACCATGACAGGAAATTCGGCTGCCACTGTTCGAGCGCGCGCTGCAATGCGCGGTCATCGCTCAGATTGACGTTGTTGGGAATTTTCTCGCTGTAGTTGATGCTCATCTCGGTTCCCTGGCTGGATCGGCTTACGAATCACGCACGACAGAACAAAAAAGGCCAGCCGTCACGGCCGGCCATCGTTGCTTAGACGCGGTTCCAGTCAAAGGCCGCCTTGTCACCCTTGCCGTAGACCTTCAGCGCACCCTTTTCACCCACGGCATTCGGACGCTGGAAGATCCAGTTCTGCCACGCGGTCAGTCGGCCGAACACCCGCGTGACCATGTTCTCCACGCCGTTGAAGCGCAGATTGGCCTCCATGCTGGTCAGCGCATCGGGACTCATCGCGGCGCGCTCTTCGATCGCGATGCGGGTCTCGTCGGCCCAGTCGATATCGTCCGGGCTGCTGGTTACGAGACCCAGCGCGAGTGCCGCATTACCGTCGAGCGCGACGCCGAGCTTCGCGCGCACGGCATCGAGCGCGGGAGCCTCGTCGTAGAAACGGCGCCCCAGACGGCTCTGGCCGGTAGCCATCGGCCAGGTCCCGAAATTCAGTTCGTCGAGCGTAATTTCCGGATTGCTTGCAGTGTTGTCCAGTTGCACCAGCATGTAGCTGCGATCGCAGGCTAGCGCCAACTCCAGCAGGGAGCCCGCGAAGCACGAACCCGGCTCGATCAGCGCGATCAGGCTGCGGCTGCTGACATCGAGACGGCTGAACGTGCGGCGCAAGAGGCCGATGGTCTCGCGCACGAGCCAGTGGTTCTGATGCTGCGCGAGCACCTTGTCCAGCGCGAGCACGGCCGCGGCGTCGCCGGCTGTCTTGATCAGCCAAGTGCCGATGTCGAGTTCGTTGGTGCGCATCGACAGGATCGCGTCTTCCAGGTCGCGCGCCATCGCCAGCGGATACCACGCGGCTCCTGCGGCCTCGATTTCGGCGATGCTCTGCGGCTGCGTGCCTTGCGGCGCTTTCACCGTGAAGGTGGCCGTGCGGCGCGCACGGTCGATTTCCACCGTCACGTGGTCGTAGCGCAGCGCATCCGCTTCGATCGTGCGGGTGAGCGGCACCAGCGCGACGCCATGCCCATCGGCCGGCCGGTCGCTCTGTTGCGCCAGCTCCAGCGCGCGCTCCCGCACCCTGGCCGCGAACTGCGCGGGCTTCACGATGTCATCGACCAGACGCCAATCCTTCGCCTTCTGGCCGCGCACGCCTTCGCTGGTGGTACAGAAGATGTCGGCGAGGTCATGGCGCACGTGGCGCTTGTCGGTCACGCGTGTCAGGCCGCCGGTGCCGGGCAGCACGCCGAGCAGCGGTACCTCCGGCAGCGACACCGACGACGAGCGGTCGTCGACGAGCAGGATCTCGTCGCACGCGAGCGCCAGCTCATAGCCGCCGCCGGCGCATGCACCGTTGACCGCCGCGAGGAATTTCAGGCCGGAGTGGCTCGACGAATCCTCAAGGCCGTTGCGCGTTTCATTCGTGAACTTGCAGAAGTTCACCTTCCATGCGTGGCTGCTGACACCCAGCATGAAGATGTTCGCGCCCGAACAGAACACCTTTTCCTTCGCGCTGGTAAGCACGACGGTGCGCACCTCCGGATGTTCGAAGCGGATGCGGTTGACGGCATCGTTCAGCTCGATGTCCACGCCGAGGTCATAGCTGTTGAGTTTGAGCTTATAGCCCGGGCGCAGGCCGCCGTTTTCGTCGAAGTCGGCGGCCAGCGTGGCCACCGGGCCCTCGAAGCTCAGCTTCCAGTGTTTGTATTGGGACGGGTTTGTTTGGTAATCGACGCGAGGGTTTTCAGTCACGCTAGCTCCAGATAGTGGCATCCAAGTTCATGCATAATATTGCCACTACGGAGACGCGTCAAGCGAATCATGCATTTTTATGCATCATCGTTTTAGCACTCCTTCGCGAGTGCCTTGCGCACCAGTTTCCTCAGATTCTCAAAAACCGTCTCCAGCGTTCCCTCACTGGTGTTCAACGCAATCTCGGCCTTCGAATAGAACGCCGCCCGGCCGGCGAGGATGTTCTTCAGATCCTCCATCGCCTCGGTGCTCGCGCGCATCGGCCGCATGTCGCCCTGCGCGACGACGCGCTGCATGTGGTCCTCCGGCGTCGCCTGCAACCATATTGTCGTGCAGTGTGCGAGTAGTAGATTGAACGTGGCCGGATCGCTGACGATGCCGCCCGGCGTCGCGATCACCGCCTCGGGATAGATCTGGATCGCCTCTTCCAGCGCGCGGCGCTCGTAGCGGCGATACGCGTTTTGCCCGTACAGCCCCTGGATCTCGCTGACGCTGCAACCGGCGAACTTTTCGATCTCGCGCGACAGTTCGACGAACGGAAAGTCGAGATCCTCGGCCAGCATCGCGCCGAGCGTCGACTTTCCCGCGCCGCGCAAGCCGACCAGCGCGATGCGCGAACTGCGCTCACTTGCGCCTTCGCCATGTGCGCCGCCGGTGCCCAGCAGTTCGCCGACCGCAATGCGCACGCGCCGCAACGTCGGCTCGTCACACTGTTCAAGCAGCTCGCGAATCAGCAGCCATTCGGGCGAGCTGGTCGTCACATCGCCCAGCAGTTCGACCAGAGGACATTGCAGCGCTTGCGCGACCTGTAGCAGGACCAGGATCGACGCGTTGCCGACCCCATATTCCAGGTTGGCGAGATGCCGCTCGCTGACATCCGCTGCCAACGACAGCGCCTTGCGCGTCATGCCGCGCCGGGAACGCAGCGCTCTGACCCGATCACCGAGCCCCGCCAGAAACGGGTGCGTGGTTTGAGCCGCACCGTGCGGAGCGTTTTCAGCCGGGGTCATCTCGGAAACATGCAATATAGTGCTTGACATGATATGAGGTAGGAGCTTAAGGTGTGTGGACGCACAATAATGCATCGCCGAATCGGTCGCAAGGCGGATCGGCAGTGAGGACCGTTATTACTCATCAGATCATGGAAGAGATCATGCAAGACAACATTACTCCCGAGACCTTGCGCGCCCAGATCGCGGCACTCATCGTGCAGATCGCCAACCGACCGCTCGATGCCGACCTTGACGGTTGGCTCAATGCCGAACACGGGCGCGGCAGTGCGACCTATCTTGCATTGAAAACCAGTTGCGAAGCCGGTGTCAGGGACGGCTGGCTGTGCAAGCGCGAAGGCAGTGGCATCCGCTATGGCCGCATTTTCAAACCGGCCGACGACCTGCATGGCTTTTCGGTCGACGTTGTCGACATGACCGACATCGCAGGTCCACATCATGTGCATCCGACGGGCGAGATCGATCTGATCATGCCACTGGACGCCGACGCCCGCTTTGATGGCCATCCGGCTGGCTGGCTCGTCTACCCACCCGGCAGCGCCCATCCGCCGACCGTGACCGGCGGCCGCGCGCTCGTCCTCTACCTCCTGCCTCAAGGGCAAATCCAGTTCACTTCACATGACTGAGCACTTCACATGACTGAAATCCTTTCGAACTTTCTGGGCGGCCAATGGACGATCGGCCGTGGCACCGGTACCGCGCTTTATGATCCGGTTCTCGGCGACGAACTGGCGCGTGTCGACGCAAGCGGGCTCGACCTCATCGGCGGCTTCGCATTCGCCCGCGAACGCGGCGGCGCGGCGTTGCGTGAACTGACCTACCCGCAGCGCAGCGAAATGCTCGCGGCCATCGCCAAGGTGCTACAGGCCAACCGCGACGCGTACTTCGACATCGCGACCGCCAACAGCGGGACCGTCAAGAACGACTCGGCCGTCGACATCGATGGCGCGATCTACACGCTCGGCACCTACGCAAAACTCGGCCAGTCGCTCGGCGACAGGCGCTATCTGCTCGACGGCGCGGCCGCGAGTCTTGCGAAGGATGGCCTGTTCCAGAGTCAACATGTGCAGGTGAGCGTGCGCGGACTTGCGCTCTTCATCAACGCGTTCAATTTCCCGGCGTGGGGCCTGTGGGAAAAGGCGGCGCCCGCGCTGCTGTCGGGCGTCCCGGTCGTGGTCAAACCGGCGACATCCACCGCATGGCTGACGCAGCGAATGGTCAAGGATGTCGTGGATGCGGGCGTGCTGCCCGCGGGCGCGCTGTCAGTCGTCTGCGGCGGCAGTGCCGGATTGTTGGATGCGCTCGGGCATTTCGACGTGCTGTCGTTTACCGGCAGCGCGGACACCGCCGCCACGATCCGGCGTCACCCGGCGGCCGCCGAACGCTCGGTGCGCGTAAACATCGAGGCCGACAGCCTGAACTCGGCGCTGCTGCTGCCCGGCGAAGCTCCGGGTACGCCGTCGTTCGACGCGCTCATCAAGGAAGTCGCGCGCGAGATGACGGTGAAGTCCGGACAGAAATGCACCGCGATCCGGCGCATCTTCGTCCCTGAGGCGGTCTTCGATGCCGCCGCCGAAGCCATTTCCGGGCGTCTCGCGAAAACCGTCGTCGGCAACCCGCGCAACGAATCGGTCCGCATGGGCGCGCTGGTCAGCCGTGCGCAACTGGCCGCCGTCCGCGAAGGTCTCGCATATTTGAAGCAGCATGCCGAGGTTCTGCATGACGGCGATACGCACGCACTCGTCGATGCCGATCCCGACGTCTCGTGCTGCATCGGCCCGACGCTGCTCGGAACGCGTTCGACCGATTCCGCCGACAGCATTCACGACCATGAGGTGTTCGGCCCGGTCGCGACGCTGATGCCGTACCGCGACACCGCGCACGCGTTGACGCTGGTGCGCCGGGGCCGGGGCTCGCTGGTGGTCTCCCTCTACGGCAGCGATGCTGCCGCGCTGGGCAATGCCGCGCTCGAACTGGCCGAAAGCCATGGCCGGGTTCATGTGATCAGCCCGGAGGCCGCAGCCGTGCACAGCGGCCACGGCAACGTGATGCCGCAATCGCTGCACGGCGGTCCTGGCCGTGCCGGCGGGGGCGAGGAACTCGGTGGCTTGCGGGCCCTGAACTTCTATCACCGCCGCGCCGCCATTCAGGCCGCGCCCGGCGTACTGAAGACGATCTAGCGCGGCGGGCGTGACGCACGCACCAGCGATGTCGCAGACAGCTCTCACGCACATCCGGCGCGCGTCACGCACCGACAAATCTATCCATTGCGGCATATATGTCGTTTGACTCGCCAGTGGGGGCGCGCAATCCATCGCGGCGCCGATACCCGCAACGCGGGTCCCGGCCAGCCTGCCCGAAGCAGGCTGGCCGACGACAGCCGTGCGGCCCTGAACGATCCCTCCGCGAATTTTTACAATCCAACATGATAGGAGACAGCCGTGAGCGCGATGCCGCTAAACTCGCCGCCTGACGTAGACCCGCCACCTGAAACCTTCAATATCGCGCAGCACCTGTTGGCCGCCAACGCCGCGCGAACCAGCAAACTGGCGTTCGTCGACGGGACATCCACGTTGACCTACGGCGCGCTCGATGAACGCGTGCGGCGCCTCGCGGCCGGCTTGCGTCACCTCGGCATCAAGCGCGAGGAGCGCGTGCTGTTGCTGATGCAGGATACCGTCGACTGGCCGGTGGCGTTCCTCGGCGCAATCTATGCCGGGATCGTACCGGTGGCCGTCAACACGCTGCTGACCGCCGACGACTACGCGTACATGCTCGAACACTCGCGCTCACAGGCGGTGCTGGTGTCCGGCGCGGTCCTGCCCGCGCTCAAAGCCGCGCTGACCCGCTCGGACCATGAAGTGCACAAGGTCATCGTGTCGCGGCCGATCGCGCCGCTGGACTTCGGTGAACTCAGCTTCGACGCGTTCGTCGAAGCTCAGGCGCCCGCGCTGCGCCCGGCCTCCACGAGCCGCGATGATCCCGCATTCTGGCTGTATTCGTCCGGCTCGACCGGCCGGCCCAAAGGCACCGTGCATTCGCAGTCCAATCCTTACTGGACCTGCGAACTGTATGGCAAGCGCATCCTCGGCCTGACCGACCAGGACGTGTGCTTCAGCGCCGCAAAACTGTTTTTCGCGTATGGGCTGGGTAACGCGCTGACCTTTCCGCTGAGCGTTGGCGCAACCGTCGTGCTGATGGATGAACGCCCGACGCCTGAAGCCACCTTCAACCGCTTGACGGGCATGCCCCGCCCGACAGTGTTCTTCGGCGCACCCACGGGCTTCGCCGGAATGCTCGCGTCGCCGGCGCTGCCGGCACGTGAGCGGGTCGCACTGCGCATGGCGTCGTCGGCGGGCGAAGCGTTGCCGGCTGAAATCGGCGAGCGCTGGAAGGCGCACTTCGGCGTTGACATCGTCGACGGCATTGGCTCGACCGAAATGCTGCACATCTTCCTGTCCAACCTGCCCGGCAAGGTGCACTACGGCACCACCGGATGGCCCGTGCCCGGCTACGAGATCGCGCTGCGCGGCGAAAACGGCGGCCCGGTGCCCGATGGTGAACCCGGCGAGCTGTACATCCACGGCCCCAGCGCCGCAATCATGTACTGGAACAACCAGCAGAAAACCCGTGACACGTTCCAGGGCGGCTGGACCCGGAGCGGCGACAAATACATTCAAAACCCGGATGGCACTTACACCTACGCCGGACGCAGTGATGACATGTTGAAGGTCAGCGGCATCTGGGTGAGTCCGTTCGAAGTGGAGGCGTCGCTGGTGCAGCACCCAGCCGTGCTCGAAGCGGCGGTAATCGGCGTGCAGGACGCCGAAGGCCTGGTCAAGACCAAGGCGTTCGTCGTGCTCAAACCCGACCACGACGCGAGCGATGCCGAACTGAAAGCGTTCGTGAAAGACAAGCTCGCGCCGTACAAGTATCCGCGCCAGATCAAGTTTGTCGCCGAGCTGCCGAAGACGGCCACCGGCAAGATCCAGCGCTACAAGCTGCGCGACATCGAAAAGGCCCACTCATGACCGTCGAATTCGTCGAGATCGATTGGCGCGGGCGCCGCGTTTCGATCGAGTATCAATGGATCGGCAGCGGCGACGGGGCGCCGCTCATTTTTCTGCACGAGGGTCTCGGCTCGCGCGCGATGTGGCGTGATTTTCCGGCGCGGCTCTGTGCGGCCGCCGGCATGCGCGGGCTGGTCTATTCCCGGCCTGCCTATGGTCAGAGCACGCTGCGCGAAGCCGACGAAATCTGGGACGTCGACTTCATGCATCGCCAGGCGCATGAGGTCCTGCCCGCGCTGCTGAAGGCGCTGGACATTTCCACACCGCCGTGGCTTGTCGGGCACAGCGATGGCGCTTCGATTGCGCTGCTGTATGCGGCGCGCTACCCGGTCGCGGGCGCGATCGTGCTTGCGCCGCATATCTTCGTCGAGGATCTCACCGTCGCCAGCATCGAGAAGGTGCGCGTGGCTTACGAAACGACCGATTTGCCGCAACGGCTCGGTAAGTACCACGCCGATCCGGACTCGCCGTTCTGGGGCTGGAACCGGATCTGGCTGCATCCGCCGTTCAAAGACTGGAGCATAGAAGAAGAGATCGGCACCGTTTCGTGCCCGGTGTTGGCCGTCCAGGGGCTGGACGACGAGTACGGGACGCTGGAACAGATCAGGGGCATTGCGCGCCGGGTGTCGGGCACACAACTGCTGGAACTCCCCGCTTGCGGCCATTCCCCGCATAGGGATCAACCCGGGGTGCTGATCGAAGCGGCGGTGCGCTTCATTCATGCGCAGGCTGGCGCTGACAGCGTGCAAAAGAAGTAACGCCTCCGCTTCTACACCGCGCACCAGACAGCTGCATCAAGCCAGGCGCTCCCCCTGCCAGCGGTGTCATGCGTCGATGCGTATATCACTGGGCGGGATATGCACGCCACTCTCTCTGGCACTTCACACGCAGCGAGGAGCTGAAGAGCCTGAATAGTGAATTATTTTGCAGATTTCTAAGCAGCCTTTTCATGCTCACCAAAACAAAAATTAATTCACTGCAAATAAAATAAGCATTATCATGCTTATATAAGTGGACGTATGCATTAATTTGCACTATAAATGTTACGCGAATGTGCCTACTGAAATCTGCAAAACATGCGCCGGCAGGTAACCCGCTGCACGAGGGTTAATGACGGCTCCAGATTCAGCCGCCAATGCAGTCCGAGACGTTCCTATTGCCTGTGACAGACGAATTTGCCTGCATTCACAAGCCCTTACCAAGGAGACATCAATGAGCGAAAACGACACCCTGACAGAAGCCGCCGAAGCGATCAGCAACGATCACTTCGTGGAAGTCAGTTACAACGATTCAATCCCGAATAACGTGGATCTGGATTCGGACAAGCAACTACAGCGCGCGCTGGAACAGTGGCACCCGAATTTTCTGGAATGGTGGAAAGACATGGGGCCTGATGGCTTCCAGAACGCCGATGTCTATCTGCGCACCGCCGTTGGGGTGGACCCGACCGGCTGGGCCAAGTTTGGCCATGTGAAGATGCCTGAGTACCGCTGGGGCATCCTGCTCGCGCCGAAGGTCGACGGTCGGACGATCCCGTGCGGCAAGCACAAGGGCGAACCCGCATGGCAGGAAGTGCCAGGCGAATACCGTGCGCTGCTCAAGCGTTTGATCGTCGTGCAGGGTGACACGGAGCCGGCATCGGTCGAGCAGCAACGCTATCTGGGCAAGACGGCTCCGAGCCTGTACGACATGCGCAACCTGTTTCAGGTGAACGTGGAGGAAGGCCGCCACCTGTGGGCGATGGTTTACCTGCTGGTGAAATACTTCGGCAAGGACGGCCGCGAAGAGGCCGAAGCGCTGCTGGAGCGCCGCAGCGGCCAGCAGGACAACCCGCGCATTCTCGGCGCGTTCAACGAACGCACGCCGGACTGGCTGAGCTTCTTCATGTTCACCTACTTCACCGACCGCGACGGCAAGATGCAACTGGCGGCGCTGGCCGAGAGCGGCTTCGATCCGCTCAGCCGCTCGTGCCGCTTCATGCTGACAGTAAGAATATGGGCGCCAGATGTTTCCGGATCGTTTGCGCTTTTCAACGCAGGCTTTCAGGAAAGCTCTGGTGCCGTAGAGCGTTCCGGGCGACCTGACCCACACTCCGATCGACTCAA
>Ga0123357_10000051_pt1 | contig 93297 bp, 85 predicted proteins | sample TergutEmb28metaG_FD_89873 | JGI IMG/M metagenome (GOLD analysis project Ga0123357, IMG submission 89873) | Embiratermes neotenicus P4 segment gut microbial communities from Petit-Saut dam, French Guiana - Emb289 P4 | ecosystem: Host-associated > Arthropoda: Insects > Digestive system > Gut ...
AAACTGGCTGTCGATTTGCCGATTGAGCTGTCGAACGGTCCACCCTCCGCGCAGCGCCTCGGACTCGTAGAAGCGGCGCGCCGCTGGATTGCGGACAGAGAGGAGCCTCACGTAACAAGACCAAGGTAGTTGGAAATGCCTGGCGACGCGGGCCAGCTCATCGTGGCCGAAAAATTGTCCAGATGCTGTCTGGACTTTTTTGAGCGTAGCGACTGTCGAGGATTTTGCAGACGCTGTCTGCAAAATCCTTTCTTTCTGGTGCGTGAGGCTTGATTGAGATTCTTCAGACAGCGTCTGAAGAATCTCTCGGTGCTCCACGTAGAAGGCGCGCATCTGCCACAGGTTCACTTTGCCGTAACCCCGGCCGAACCGCGCCTGAAGGTCGTCGGAGAGCCGTGGAATCAACTCCTCGCCGTAGTCGGCGCGCGCGGCGCCATGCTGCTCCTCTTCGACGATGCGGCGGCCCACGCCCCAGTAGGTCGCGGTCATGATCACGTTCGACGTGCGCACCGCCGCGCGCTGCCCAGCCTCGATGAGAGCTACGACGTCGGCCAACACAACGTCTTAGCCCTGCGCGGGATGAGTGAGGCTGGTCTTCTTGCGGATCACGACGATTCACCCTGCACCGAGAACGCCGCCTTCAACAAGATTGTATTCGCGTAATTCCCCATTCGTCCATTTCGGCTTCCAGTTGCGTCAATTTGAAAAAAATCGACTGCGGAATTGTGCTGCAGATACGGCCCGAGCGAACGCGATGGATTTCTTGTTCGCGCGCCCGGGGTGCGGCTCCGGCTTGTTCATCCGCCCCCTTTGGCGGAGAGGAGGCAGCGCATCGCGTGGAGCCCTTGACGCAACCCCGGCCGAGCGCCGAGCTTACGAGGAAGGGTGAAGCCATGAGCAACACGGCACGAAAGATCGAAGATGGGCTTTCCGCGGAGGAACTAAGGCGTGCAAAGCGTCGGCCGCGTGGCTTTGTCCCGCCGGCCATGCCGCTCGCCGTCATGCGCAAGGCCAAAGGCCTCACGCAGGCAGATGTCGCCGAAGCCTGCGGCATCCCGCAAAGCCACGTGTCACGACTTGAAGCGCGCAAAGATCTTAGCGGCGTCCGCGTTGAAACTCTTCGTCGATACCTTGAAGCCATCGGCGGTGAGCTCGAACTCGTCGCCGTGCTGAGCGACAGGCATCGGATCCCCGTCTCCGGGGCCTGACTCGCACCAGGCCTCCACGGTACCGCGGCCACCTCGCTGGGATGTCAGCAACACACGGGCGAACGCGATGGGTTTCGCGCTCGCCCGTGGTGAGATGGCCGGCCGCCAAGTGTTAGCCGCCGAGATGGGCTCGGCGCGCCAGCAGCGTAGGTTTAGCGGTTATGCGGAGGTTAGGTGCCGCTCGTTACGGAGCACCAGTGACGCAAAGTGCAGTTGCGGTGGCTTGGTATATCGAAGCAAAGTCACCGCTACCAAAGCACGCCGTGAATTCCGGCTCGGTACCGTCCAGTGCATCAAGAGCGGACTGACACTCTGCAGGGACCTGGGAGCCTGTAGTACATATGTCATCTACTGCCTGATCTTCACAGGTAGAACGCGAATCATCATCCGTACACGACTGACATGCGTGGACCGGGCAAACGAATTGTTGATTCTGCCAAGGTAACGCACATTGAGGCATATTTAGCTGCATAGCAAGGCAGACGCCCGCGGCTACTCGCCAATAACCAACATCCGCATAAACAGCGGGAAAATCTCTTGGCGAATCAGATGTTGACGAATTGGGGATCTCGAGACACGTAAGGCAGTCCGGAGTTACCTGCACGGCATCGCACGTATCGTTGGTTGCATTCGGGTCAAGACAAGCATTGTAGAACGTAACAACTTCGCCCGAAGTGCACTTCCCTCCAGGGTATATGGTCGTATACATACTTTCGGTTATGAACAAGGCATCGCTGGCGCTATAACAAGCAGCCGGCCCACCAGTATTACCAGACCCGCTGTCCGTACCGGTATCGACATTCCCGCCGCTATCGTCGCCGGCGTCGGCCGTTGGCGTGATGGGGTTGTTGTTGCTGCTGCTCGAGCAGCCTGCTGCCATGCCGGCAAGAGCCACGCTGGCAAAGGTTGTAAGACTCACAAGTGTCAAGAACTTTTTGAACATGTACTCCTCCGAAGAGATCGCGGGCCTATCGCCGCCAATTCATTGCATCGAAATGCATTGAGGTAGTACTTCTGCCACAAAAAATGCGACATGCAACCCCATACGAGTGATCGCTTGCCGCAGACGCGTCGTAAACCAGCTCAGCCTTCGCCGCCGCATCGATATAGACCGCGTGCTAATCAGCAAGCATGGTCGCAGTAGCAAGACCCAGAGCAACCTACGACGATCTGGTGCGCGTGCCCGAGCCGCTCGTCGCCGAGATCGTCAATGGTGTACTTTACACCCATCCACGCCCTGCCTTCCCGCATACACACGCCTCATCGATACTGGGAGGCGATCTCAGCGGCCCCTTTCATCGCGGGCGCGGTGGGCCAGGCGGCTGGGTCATCTATTTCGAACCCGAGCTTCACCTCGGCGACGACGTGGTGGTTCCCGATCTGGCTGGGTGGCGGCGCGAGCGCATGCCCGAACGTCCGACAACGGCGTTCACAAGGCTCGCTCCAGATTGGGTGTGCGAAGTGCTTTCCCCGAGCACCCAAGCCCTCGATCGCTCCGGCAAAATGGATGTGTACGCGCGCGAAGGCGTGCGCCACCTTTGGTTCGTTGATCCAATTGAGCGCACGCTCGAAGTCTACAGGCTTGAACACGGCATGTGGCTTCGCGTGGCAGCCTTTTGCGACGACGCTGTGGTGCGCGCCGAGCCCTTCGACGCCATCGAGCTCGAACTTGCCGCTCTGTGGGACCAACCGCATGATTGAACGCATGGGTGAATCAGCATGGCCGCAGTAGCAAGACCCAGAGCAACCTACGACGATCTGGTGCGCGTGCCCGAGCCGCTCGTCGCCGAAATCGTCAATGGTGTACTTTACACACATCCACGGCCTGCTGGCCCGCATACACATACCTCGTCGGTGCTAGGGATCAGCCTCGGCAACCCTTTTTATCTCGGCTCTGGTGGGCCCGGCGGCTGGGTCATTTATTTCGAACCCGAGCTTCACTTCAGTGACGACGTGGTTGTTCCAGACATTGCCGGGTGGCGGCGCGAACGCATGCCCAAACGTCCGACAACTGCCTTTTTCAAGCTCGCTCCAGATTGGGTATGCGAAGTGCATTCCCCGAGTACCCGAGCGCTCGATCGCTCCGGCAAAATGGATGTGTACGCGCGCGAAGGCGTGCGCCACCTTTGGTTTGTCGAACCCATTGAGCGCACGCTTGAAGTCTACAGGCTCGAGCGCGGCTTGTGGCTTCGCGTGGCCACCTTTTGCGACGACGCCGTGGTGCGAGCCGAACCTTTCGACGCCATCGAGCTCAAACTTGCGGCTCTTTGGGACCAACCGCATGATTGAAAACTCATGGTCGCAGTAGCAAGACCCAGAGCAACCTACGACGATCTGGTGCGCGTGCCCGAGCCGCTCGTCGCCGAAATCGTCGATGGTGTACTTTACACTCATCCACGCCCCGCTTTCCCGCACGCGCGTGTCTCGTCCGTGCTTGGCAGCAATATCGGTACCCCGTTCGACTGGGGCGGCAGTGGCCCCGGCGGATGGGTCATTTATGATGAACCCGAGCTTCACTTTGGCGACGACGTGGTTGTTCCAGACATTGCCGGATGGCGGCGCGAGCGCATGCCGGAACTTCCGGTAACGGCCTTCACAAGGCTCGCTCCCGATTGGGTTTGCGAAGTGCTTTCCCCGAGCACTCAAGCGCTCGATCGCTCCGGCAAAATGGATGTGTATGCGCGCGAAGGCGTGCGCCACCTCTGGTTCGTCGATCCAATTGAGCGCACGCTCGAAGTCTACAGGCTTGAACGTGGCTTATGGGTTCGCGTAGCCACCTATCGCGACGACGCCGTGGTGCGCGCGGAGCCTTTCGACGCCATCGAGCTCGAACTTGCTGCTCTGTGGGACTTCCCGCCCGAGCCGGACGAATCGCACGATTGAAGCATGCACTAGACCGCTTTTAAGTTGACGCGAGTTCAAGGCGGCGGCGAGGAGCGGACCGGAACAGCCTGCTTCGGCTTTGAGGACCGCACCGCAGCCGCTAACGCAGAAATCGCGTCAAATCAAAAGCGGTCGAGCAAGCGCGCACGGCCGGCAGCTATGACCGCCGCTTCGCGATCGGCACGGCGCGCCGATGACATGTCTCGCAAAATCTCGTCACATGCACGACGGTGACCCATTCGCGCCAGCGCAATTTTCGCGTGGAAAGCACATGTATCGCTCACCATGCGTCGCAACCCCCACACGCGGCGCTCCAAATCGAGCGTAAGATCAGCCAGCCCAAGCTCGCCAGCAAGTTCCACAGCCGCGCGCTCTTCTTCTTTGTCGGGCAGCTGGCCGAAAACTTTGCCAGTTCGCACCACTTCGCGAATCACGCCGTGGCCGGCATCGTCGCCGGCTTTGCCAAGGTAAATCGACGCAACGAGTGCAATGTGCGGCGAGCTCGATGAAAGTAGTGCACGGGCGCGCGCGATCATGCGCGCGTCGACATCAACCGCGTCGCCCTCGGCAGCAGCAGCACGCGCTGCGTCAAGGCGCTCTTCAGCAAGCCGCAGTGCAATGTGAACCACGGCATCGTCGTCGTCGTTCGTCGCAAAAAACAGTGCGTGACGAACCTCGCCGTGATCTTTGCATGCGCGCGCAAAAGCGATAATCGCCTGGTAGCGCATCTCGGGTCGCCGGTCGCCGAGCGCTCGGCGCAAGCGCGGAAGTGTCGAAGTATCGCCAATTTCACCGAGCGCGTTGATTGCCATTTGCCGAACATGGCCGTCAACGTCGTCCACCGCATGCAGAAGCGCCGGCACCGCATCAATGGCCCGCAAGTCGCCGAGCGCCACCGCTGCTGCCGAGCGCACGCCGGCTACGCTATCGTCGAGAAGCCTCACAACGCATGCCACGGCGCGCGCTTTGATGTCATCGTTGGCTTGGGCATGACGCACCAGATCTTCAACGGCTGACGCGCGCACCTCCGGCCGCGCGCTGTCAAGATCGCGCAAAGCAGCATCGAGATTGCGTGGGAGCGGCGGCGGCCCGAGCATGCGTTTGTGGTTTAGAGCATGTCGATCGTCGACTCTGCTAGCGTGCCGCCATTGTGAATGTCCTTTTTGTCGCGTCCGAGATGACGCCGTTCGCCAAGTCTGGGGGCCTCGGCGACGTTGCTTCGGCTCTTCCAAAGGCTCTTGCTGCATGCGGGCACGATGTCCGCGTCGTCATGCCGATGTACGCACGCGTGCATGCCCCCGGCCGAGATTTCGAGGCTGTCTTCGACGACGTCGTGCTCATTCTCGGTGGCACGAGAATCACCTTTTCCGTCTTTGAAGCGCCTATCCCCGGCACTTCGATTCCGGTCTACTTCGTTCGCTGCCCGCGCCTGTTCGATCGGCCATCGATATACACGACCGACAACGACGAACACCTTCGCTTTGCCGTGCTTTCGTGGGCGTCACTCGTTATCGCGCAGCACATTGCCTTTCGTCCGGACATTGTCCACGCCAACGACTGGCAAACCGGGCTCGTGCCGCTGCTCCTGCGCACCATGTTCGCGTGGGACAGGCTTTTTTCAGCCACGCGCTCGGTGCTTACCATCCACAACATTGGCTACCAGGGCGTTTTTGACGCGCACATTCTTGCTGAAACGGGCCTTGGCGACGCGGCCCACCACTTCCACCAAGAACAGCTTCACGCAGGTCACATCAACTACTTGCTCACAGGCGTCTTGTACGCGAATGCTCTCACCACAGTGAGCCCAACCTACGCGCGCGAAGTGCAAACCGCGGAGCATGGCGCAGGGCTCGAAGCTTTCCTGCGCCAACGCGAAGACGTGCTGTTCGGCATTCTCAACGGCATCGACGAGGTCGAGTGGAACCCAGAGGACGACCCCAAAATTTTGCATGCGTATTCGGCAAGCAACTTCGACGGCAAAGAGAAAAACAAGCAAGTTTTGCTCGAAACAATGCAGCTTCCGTACGCCGAGCGCGTTCCGGTCATTGGCGTGGTGTCTCGCCTTGCTTGGCAGAAGGGCTTCGATCTCTGCGTAAGCGTGCTCCCGAAGCTGCTCGCGCGCAGCGGCGCCGAGCTCGTGGTGCTCGGCATGGGCGAACCCAAGTACGAAAATTTCTTCGCGTCGCTCGCCCGCCGCTTCCCAAAGCAGGTGGCCTTCAACAAGTCTTTCAGCGAGCCACTCGCGCACCTCATCGAAGCAGGCTCCGACATGTTCCTCATGCCTTCGCGCTACGAGCCATGCGGCCTAAACCAAATGTATAGTCTCCGCTACGGCACGCCGCCGATCGTGCATCACACCGGAGGCCTGGCCGACACGGTTTCGCCCTTTGATGCGCAGCGCGGCACGGGCAACGGCTTTGTCTTCGAGCACTTCGACGAGGACGGCCTGCGCTTTGGCCTCAATCAGGCACTACGCACCTGGGGCTCGGGCGATGGCGAGGATCGCGAGCGATGGCGCATGCTGCAGCGCAACGGTATGCGCGGACGCTTTGGCTGGGACAGAAGAATTACCGCGTACGAGCAGGTTTATCGGCTCATCGCACCGGGCAGGTAACGCCAGTGACGCCAGTGACCGCCGGTTGCCGCCAGTTACGAAGGCGCCGAGCGCGCACCTATCTTGCTCGACATTCTGCGACCTCGTTGACTAAAACATGCAGCTACGATGAGCGGCCATTCGAAGTGGGCGACAATCAAGCATAAGAAAGGCGTTGTCGACGCCAAGCGTGGCAAGCTCTTCACGAAGCTAATCAAAGAGCTCACGGTTGCGGCTCGCATGGGCGGCGGCGAGCCCTCCAACAATCCCCGTCTTCGCAAAGCCATTGCTGACGCCAAGGGTCAGTCGATGCCGGGTGACACCATCAAAAACGCCATCAAGCGCGGCACCGGCGAAATCGAAGGCGCAACGTACGAAGAGGTGCTCTACGAAGGCACCGGGCCTGCCGGCACGCTCTTTCTCGTCGAGGCAACCACCGACAATCGCAACCGCACGGTTGCCGAGATCCGCAAAGTCTTCGAAAAGCATCACGGCAACCTTGGCGGCGCAGGAGCTGCCGCGTGGGCCTTTGATCGCCGCGGCCTCGTCACCATCGAAAAGGCGGCCGCCACCGAAGACAAGCTCATGGACATTGCCGTGGGCGCCGGCGCAGAAGACTACGCTGACGACGGCGAAGAGTGGACGGTCACAACCCCGCCCGATGCCCTACAGGTCGTGCTCGACGCGCTCGAACAATCGAAAGTTGCCGTCAAAGCTTCGCAGCTTGGCTTCGTTCCGAAGAACAAAAAATCCATCCGCGGGCGCGACGCCGAAGTGTGCATCGACCTCGCCGAAGTGCTCGATGATCACGACGACGTGCAAAACGTCTACGCAGATTTCGACGTGTCGGACGAAGACTTGGCAGCACTCGCGTGAACCGCGTGCGCATCGCATCGCCCACGCATGATCACGGCATCAAGGTCCTTGGGCTCGATCCTGGTACGCGCAACTTCGGTTGGGGCGTCGTCAAACGCGTTGGCACACGCCTCGTGCACGTTGCACATGGCACGATTGCCGTTGGCAGCGAGACTTCTCTTGGCAAGCGGCTCGTCGCCATCGAGCAAGCGCTAAACGAAATTGTGACAACGCACGCGCCGGACGAAGCAAGCATCGAGTCCCTATTTTTCGCGAAAGACGCGCAGGCTGCCGCAAAGCTCGGGCATGCACGCGGCGTCGCGCTTCTGGTGTGCGCGCGCGCTGGGCTCACCGCGTTCGAGGTTGCCCCCACGCGAGTCAAGCGCACAATCGTTGGAATCGGGCGTGCCGACAAAGCACAAGTCGCACAAATGATCCGCGTGCTGCTTGGCCTACCAGATGTCCCGCGTCCTGATGCCGCCGACGCCCTGGCAGTCGCAGTGACACACCTACAAGGGCGCGCATTCTTGGCAGCCAAGGTGGCAGCCAAACCGCTTTCGATTTAGAGAACACTTCGCCATGCGCTTTTGCCCCGCCTTTTTTACCAAAGCAGCATTCGTTGCGCTCGCCATCTTGTCGTTCACGCCACTGGTGGCAACGCCAGTGTCGGCGCAAACTGGGCAAACTAGCCCACAAGCCCTTCCCGCAGCAAAAGCGGCCGAAGTTGCGCAAAAAGTCCAAGCTTTTTACGACAAAACAGTCACTTTCACGAGCGACTTCAAGCAAGAATTCTTCATTCAGGCGCACAACGTTCGCAAAACGTCGAGCGGCACGGTCGTCTTTGCCAAGCCCGGCAAAATGCGCTGGGACTACGCCACACCTGCGGGCAACGTGGTCGTGTCCGACGGCACGATCCTCAAAGTTTACGAAGCCGCGAACAAGCAAATGTTCGAGCAGACCGTCGACAAATCGCAATACCCTGCGGCTTTGTCGTTCCTTATTGGTGGCGCGAAGCTATCGGACGCATTCAACTTCGACCTGTACGACGGCGGGGCCATGAACTTCCCTGGTGGTCAAGTGCTCGTTGGCACTCCGAAACAGCCATCGCCTGCCTACCAGAAAGTTTTCTTCTACGTTGACGCGCAAACCGCCCAGGTGCGGCGCGTACTCATCGTCGACGGGCAAAACAATCGAAACCGCTTCGACTTCGAAAACCCGCGCGTCAACCTTACCGTGAAGCCCGAGCAATTCACATTCACGCCTCCTTCGGGCACCCAAATAATCAAGCCCTAATCAAGCCCTGAGTAATCAAGCCCTGACTCCCACCGATCGTCCCGCCAATCCCGTCAGCCCCGTTTGCCCCGCTTGCGGTGCGAGCGAGGTCAAGAACGATGTTTGCGCGCGCTGCGGTTATGCCTTTGGCGAAGCACACCGCTGCCCTCTTTGCGGAATCGTAGCGCGCCCCGAAGTGCGCGTTGCGGGCGGACAGGAACAGCTCGTCTGCGCCATGTGCGGTGGACCACGAATTCCCGAAGGTCTCGGCGGCGAAGCGGCCGCCTCTGCGCTGCGCCAAAGCAAGGTTATCAACGGGCAAGCCATGCGCGCGCGGGCCCTCAGCGCGATTCTCGCAATGGCAGCAGCGATTGGCGCGCTGGTACTCGTTGCGCTCGCTGCATCGGTGTCGGCGGGGCTCGTTGCCAAGCTCATTGTTCTTGCATGCACCGTGGTTCTCGCCACAATTGCATGGAAAGCAAGGGCAAGGGCAACCCATCTGCGCCGCAAAGTCGATGGCGCGCGCGACGAAGCATGGCTCGCCGCAGCCGAAGACGTAGCCGCGAAGTCTGCAGCCGGAATCACCGCGCACGAACTCGCCGCACGCTTGCACATCGACCCGCAGCGTGCCGACGACTTGCTCACAAGGCTGGCAAAAGTCGAGCGCACGCGCATCGATGTCGGCGACGACGCCGAGTTGCGCTACAGCACGCGCCCAGAATTGATGCCCGGCCTTCGCGTTGACGACAGCTCACTTTTTGAAGAGCCTTCGCCCGAAGACAACGCCAAAGAAAACGATGGCGGCAGCGCGCAGAACAAGCAGACCAAGCGACCCCTCCAATGATCGCAAGCTGGCGTCGTTCGCTATCCAACGTGGGCGGCAACATCGACGAAGGAGGCAATCGCGATGTGAGCCGTGCCCTTGCGCACGCCATCGATGTCGTGCCAACCACAAGCGCCAATGCGCCCGATCGAGCGCACGTGCACGGCTTTCACGCCTACCCTGCGCGACTTCACCCGGTTACAGCAAAGAGACTCATCGAATCTTTCTCTTCCAAAGGCGACATCGTTTTCGACCCATTCTGCGGATCGGGCACGGTTCTCGTCGAGGCCATGCTCGCGGGGCGCCGGGCCATTGGCACCGATCTCAACCCACTGGCCGTGATGCTCGCACGATCGAAAACGCATGTCCGCAGTCCCGAACAAATCTCCGCGCTCGTCTTTGCAGCGAAAGACGTTAGTGCCTTTGCCGATGCATGCCGCAAAAGAAAAAGCGGAGCATCGCGACGACTTGCGCGCGAAGACGTTGCCGTGTTCGCGCCGCACGTGCTGCTCGAACTCGATAGCCTGCGCACGGGCATCGAGCTTGCGCCCCCCGCAGCGCGCCCCGACTTGCAGCTCGTTCTATCGTCGATCCTCGTGAAGCTTAGTCAGAAGCGCGGCGACACTTCGAACGATGCAGTCGACAAGCGCATTGGCCAAGGTTATCCCGCGCGCCTTTTCGTCCATAAAACCGAAGAATTCGCACGCAGGCTCAGCGAGTTTGGCGAACTTGCCAAGGCTGCCTCTGCGCTTTCTGACCCAAACATGCCGGCCGCGCGTGTCATGCTCGACGACGCCCGCACGCTTCGCAAGCTCGATACAGCGTCGGTCGACACGGTCATCACATCTCCGCCTTACGTTGCAACCTACAACTACATCGAGCACCACGCCATGCGCATGCGCTGGCTTGGCCTGAGCGCGCACCAGTTGGCCAAAGGCGAGCTTGGTTCGCGCAGACACTACGCAGAGCTCACACCCAGCGGCGCGAAAAAAGCGTGGGCTCGTGAGCTCGGCGAGTTTTTGAGCGCCATTGTTCGCGTGACGCGCAAAGGAGCCAACGTCATCGTGCTTCTTGCCGACTCGGCAACCGGACGTGGCCCGCGCGACGAAGAGCCTCTGGCACTTCGCGCCGACGAGCTGGTTGCAGACGTCGCTGCCCACCTGCAATCGCTCGTGCCTGTTGCGCGCGCATCGCAAGTGCGAGCACACTACCATAGCCCAACGTCTCGCGCGTTTCGCGATCGTCCGCGCATGGAGCACGCGCTGCTACTCCGCTGCGTGTAGTGCCCAGCCCTCGGCAACCGAGCGACGACTGACGGAGCGCGGGAAAAATGGTAGGCAATGAGCCCACCATGCCTACTGTCACGTTCGAGTCGCCTAGCGGTTCCATCAAGAAAACCATCGACGCTCCCAAAGGCGGCTCTCTCGCTGATCTCTGCGACGATCACGATGCGCCGATTCCGTTCTCGTGCCGAAGTGCAAGCTGCGCAACGTGCCAGGTCGAGGTGCTCGAGGGCGGAGCCTCGCTCCTGCCTCCTGAAGACGAGGAGCTCGACGTGCTCGAGGCAATCAGCGCTGAACCACCGCGCTACCGGCTTGCTTGCTGCGCGAAAATTAAGCCGGGCGGGGGCACGGTTAGGATTCGCGCACAGAATGAAGAATAGCGTAGCGATATTCGCGCTTCGCGAAGCCATTTTCGCGTTAAATTTGCGTTAAATTTCGGGGTCATTCGGTTGACGGAATAGGGTCTCACGGCCTACGAATTTCGAAGTGGCGAACATTGACGTTCGCGCAATATTCGCGCAACGAGCGAGTGGCGGGAAACGTGCAAGGAAGCCTTTGCGGATGACGCATTACCTCGGCCCCGAACGAACGACCGCCCAGGTCGCTAACATCCCGCAGCCGCGGTTGCGAACGTCTGTAACGAGGTCGAACCTTTTCTCGCGCGTTCTTACGAATCTTGCCGTGCAAGACTACTTCATTGCCGTCTACTTCCTTGTGCTGCTCTTCGCGCTTGCTGTGGGTACAGGACCTGGCCGCGAAGCGTGCACACGCACGGTGGTTGGTGATCTGTCCTTCTTCGGCATGGGCATCGTGCTCACGCGCGGCGGCATTCTTCGCGAAGGTTCCATTGCCCACGCACTCGTTTACCGAGTGTGCGGGTTTCTTCCCGTCTTTCTCTCGTACTTCCAGCTCCGGCACATCCTACCCGCAGTTGCCCCGCACTCGGTCGACGCAAGCCTCGTCGCGCTCGACCTGCGCGTCTTCGGTATCGAGCCCGCCCTTGCGTGGGATCATTTCGTGACCGCACACACCACCGAGTGGTTTGCGTTCTTCTATTTCAGCTACTTCTTTCTTTTGACCGTGCACGTCATCCCCATGATGTTCAGCGCATCGAACGGCATGCGTCTCGCGCACTTCGCTTTTGGTATGTTCATTGTCGTTTGCCTAGGCCATGTGGGTTACATGCTGGTGCCGGGCTGGGGTCCGTACCACGCGCTTGCAGGGCGATTCGAGCATCCGCTCGTCGGCGGCTTTTTCTGGAACCTCGTGAAAGCCACGGTGGACGCCGGCGGCGCGCAAAAAGACATTTTCCCAAGCCTGCACACGGCGCTTCCCACCTATTTCGCGATCTTTTCGTTTATGCACCGGGACGCGAAACCATTCCGGTACACCTGGCCAGTTCTCGCTTTTGCTGCGACGCAGATCATCATCGCAACCATGTTTCTGAGGTGGCATTACCTCGTCGACATCGTTGCAGGCCTGTCGCTCGCGACTGCAGCGGCTCTTTTGAGCCATCGGATTATCGTGTGGGAAACCGAGCGGCGCGAAAAGCTTGGCTTACCGCCAATCTACTCAATGTTCGCCTGGCCTTGGACAACGAACACGGCCGTCTCGCCGAGCACGACGAGCAATAGCGTCGACCTTGCCACTGCTACCCATCAAGCTCGCGAAATTGCCAGCGACGAGTCCCACGAGTCTCACGAAGAGGCCGCCCAGTAGAAGACAGGCCCGCTTTCAAGCGGTCTTTGGTTCGTCGAGCTTGACAAGAATCGTGTGGCGAATAGCCTTGTGTGTTCCTTATCGGTCAAATCGATAAAGCGGAGCCTTTTCAATGCGTGACATCATCAAAATGACCTGCGCAAACTGCAATCGCGCAAATTACGTCACAACGAAAAATAAGCGCACAATGGCGGAGAAGTTCGAAATTAGAAAATTCTGCTCCGCATGCCGGGCTCACTACCCGCACAAAGAAGGCAAGATCTCGAAAGGCTGAGATTGTTTCACTATCTGGGCCGCTTTCAAGTTGACGCGAGATCGAGGCGGCGGCGAGGAGCGGCTCGAAAGAGGTGTTGCGCCGCGGCTAAAGTTGAGGCATGCCCTCTCCCACATCCAAACGCGGCATACCGCGGTACACCGCCGATATACTCAAAGCCGGCAGCTCGCACTCGATCCCCCGAACCTGCCACCTGGCCACTTGGCTACGTGTGATGACTAAACCCCGGAGCTAAACCATGATCTTCGACTGGCTTCACGGCCTATTCTCGAACGATCTGGCGATCGACCTCGGAACAGCAAACACACTCATTTACGTCAAGGGCAAGGGCATTGTGTCGTGCGAGCCATCGGTCGTGGCTGTTCAGCGCGACGCCCGCGGTGGCAACAAAGTTCTCGCTGTCGGCCGCGAGGCGAAAGAAATGCTCGGCCGCACGCCGGGCAACATCAGAGCCGTGCGTCCGTTGCGCGACGGCGTCATCGCCGACTTCGAAATCACCGAGGCGATGCTCCGTTACTTCATTGCGCGGGCGCACAATCGCCGCACCCTCGTAAAACCGCGCATTATCATCTGCGTGCCTTTTGGCATTACCGAGGTCGAGAAACGCGCGGTCAAAGAAAGCGCCGAAGGTGCTGGCGCGCGCGAAGTGTACCTTATCGAAGAGCCAATGGCCGCGGCCATTGGCGCTGGCCTGCCCATCACCGAGCCCTCCGGCAACATGGTGATCGACATCGGCGGCGGCACGAGCGAAGTCGCCGTCATCTCTCTTGCTGGAATCGTCTACTCGCAATCGGTGCGCGTGGGCGGCGACAAGATGGACGACGCGATTCAGGCTTACCTCAAACGCAAGTACAACCTTGCCATCGGCGAGCAAACAGCCGAGCGCGTCAAAATGGAGGTCGGCAACGCCTATCCTCTCGAGCAGCAGCGCACAACCGAGGTCAAAGGCCGCGACCTCGTTGCTGGCATTCCAAAAACCGTCGTAGTCAATTCCGACGAAATTCGCGAAGCGCTCTCCGAAGCAACCAACGCCATCGTGGAAGCGGTGCTGCTCGCCCTCGAAAAAACCCCTCCCGAGCTCGCTGCCGACATCGTCGACAAAGGTGTGGTGCTCACAGGCGGTGGCGCGTTGCTCGCCAATCTCGATGTTCTACTTCGCGAAGAGACCGGCCTGCCGGTCATGGTGTGCGACGATCCCATCAGCGCGGTCGTCCTTGGTAGCGGCAAAACGCTCGACCACATGGAGCTCTTGAAGGAGGTCACGATCGGCTGAGCGCGAATGCTCGCGGCTTTGGCATCCAGATCGTACTTCCCTAGAAGAGTGTTTGACCGTGTCGGCGTTCAAGAAGTACCGCGACCTGGGGGTGGTCATCGTTCTGCTAGCGGTCCCCTTCTTCTTCTTGCGCGCCAACATGAAGGCGCCGTCGAACCTCAACGCGCTCGACCGCGCGGTGCTTCGCATCAGCGCCCCCATCGAGTTCGCCGCTTCGAGCCTTGGCCGCGGCATGTCGAACATCTGGGAAAGTTACGTGTACCTGGTCGATGTGAAAGCCGACAACGAGCGGCTCGCATACGACAATGCGCGTTTGCGCGAGCAGGCTCACCGCCTCGAGAAGAACGAAGTCGAAAACCGCGAGCTTAGGCGCTTGCTGCAGCTGCGCGAGTCGCTGCCTGGCGATCAGGTGAGCGCGCAAGTCATTGGCAAAGACTTCACCGAGTTTTTCCGTGTCACACGCGTCGTGCTCGACCGCGGCTCGCGCAACATCCGCCCGAACATGCCCGTGGTTTCCCCCGACGGTGTCGTTGGCAAGGTGCTGCGGGTCGCCGGCGACGAAGTGGACGTACAACTATCGGTCGATGCCGCGTTCGGCATCGACGTGGAAGACGAACGCACCCAAGCTCGCGGCTTCGTGCGCGGCACGGGCAACCCCTCGCGCTACGCATGCAAAGTGGAAAATGTCGACTCGCGCGACGAAGTCGAAATCGGAGATTTGCTCGTTACCAGCGGCAAAGGCAAATGGTTCCCGAAAGGCCTGCCTGTTGCGCGCGTCACCAAAGTCATTAAACGCGAGCCCGGACGCGACCAAGACATCGAGGCAACGCCCACTGTCAATTTCTCGCGCCTCGATGCCGTGCTCATTCTCGTAACGCCTCCACAAGACGAGGATGCCACGCCGAAGCCCGCCACTTCGCCGCCCGCCTCGCCCACCACGAAAGCCGCACCCGGAGGCAACCGGTGAGGAACACCGCGTTCTTCGTTGCCGGCATCGTTTTGCTGCTCGTGCAATCGAACCTGTTCCGCGTCATCGATCCGTTGCTCCGTCTCGCTGGTGTCATCGTCGGGCTGCAGGAAGACTTGGTCGTTCCAGGGCTTCTTCCGTCGCTCGTATTGCCGCTCATCCTGTTCATGGGCGTGCACGAATATTCCCTGCTGCGCGGCGCTGGCGTGGCCTTCTTGCTCGGCTACTTGACCGATCTGATCGGAGTCGCACCCATCGGCCTCTACACCTCGACGTACGTGGCGATTTACGTGCTTGCACGCGCCGCAGGCGTCCGCCTTGCAGCGCAGACGACGCCCATGCAGGCCGGGCTCGTCGTGGCTTTCACGCTCGTGCACAGCGTGATGCTCCTCGTCCTGCTCGCCATCTTCGGCGGCAATGCCTGGGTTCCGCGCAAGCTATACCCAATGGCCATCCCGCACGTGCTTGCAACGGGAGCAGTTGCGCCACTCGTCTTCCGCATTGCATCGCGCATCCACGCGGCAACCATGTCGGGCTCGTCAAAAGAGACGGCGGGAAGTGTGCGCGTATGACCAACCTTCTCGTCCCCCGCTCCGACGTCAGCGAGTTCCGAAAACGCTATCGGTGGCTCGCCCTTTTCGCGTTTGTCGGCTTCGCGGCCGTGGTCCTCCGCCTCTTCCACCTGCAAATCATTCAAGGCGCGAAATACTCGCAAATCGCACACGAAAACGTCATAAGGCGCGTTGCCGTGCCAACGACTCGCGGCATCATCCGCGATGCGCAAGGCAGAATCCTTGCTTCGAGCCGCCCGTCGTTCAATGTCCTTGTCGTTCCGGGCCGAGTCATGCCGAGCGCGCGGCCATCGCGAAGTAGCCGCTCGGCCGACGAGCCGGAAAGCTGGTCGCGCGTCGCCGACACCTTGCGATTGAACCCCGACGAGCGCACGCGGCTAACGGCACGCATCCGAGATGCATGCGTAACCGACGAAGACAGATCGCCGTGCTGGCGGCCCATCTTGGTTCGCGAAGATCTTTCGCGCGACATCGTCGCCGAGCTCAAACAGCACGCAACCGAAGTGCCGGGGGTCGAGGTCGTAAGCCAACCCGTTCGCTATTACCCATACAAAGAGCTTGGCGCACACGTCATTGGCTACACAGCCGAAATCGACGCCGACACGCTCTCGAAGTTCCGCCCAACGAATTGGGAAACGCTGAGCGCCGAAGAGCGCCAACAGTCCAATCCCCTCGGTTACGAGCCGGGCGACATGATTGGCGCAACCGGAGTCGAGCGCACGTGGGAGAGCTATTTGCGCGGCCAGCGCGGCTGGGAAAAGCGCGTCGTCGATGCGCGGGGGCGCTATCGGTCCGGTCCCGAGGCCGAGCGCCTGCTCGATGCTCCTTCGCGGCAGGAGCCGCTGCCAGGGCGCGATCTGCGTCTGACGATTGACGTCGATCTCGAACAAGCCGTCGAGCGCGCCCTGCGTCCGTACACGGCGGGCGCTGCGGTCGTTGTCGACGTTCGCTCTGGGCGGCTCCTCGCCGTGTACTCGAAACCCGAGTTCGATCCGAACGATTTGTCCGGCGGATCAGGAAGGGACCGCATCCGCGAAAGCTTCAACAAACTTTACTCTGATCCGCTCCGCCCCATGCTCGACAAGACGATGAGCGGTGCGTTCGCGCCAGGCTCGACGTTCAAGCCATTCAGCGCTCTCGCCGCGCTCCAAGACAAACTCGTCAACCCGGCCGAACGCGAACGATGCGATGGCTACTTGTACTTCGGCCGCCGAGCCTTCCATTGCACGCACGTGCACGGCAAGGTCAACATGCATGACGCCATCGCGCAGTCTTGCAACATCTACTTTTTCAAGCTCGCCGAAGCCGTTGGCGTCGATCGCATCGCGCGCCTTGCGAGCGAGTTTGGTCTCGGGCAGAAAACGGGTCTCGGCGTCAACCCGGAGTCGCCTGGACGCATTCCAACGCGCTCGTGGTACGCGTTGCGGTACAAAGGCCAATTCCGCATTGGCTTCACACTCAACACGGCCATCGGCCAGGGCGCAACGACCGTAACGCCGCTGCAACTCGCGCTTGCGTACGGCGCGATTGCCAATGGCGGCACCGTGTATTCGCCCCAGATCGTCCGCGCTGTCGAAACGAGCGACGGCGCCGTGGTGCAAGACTTCCCGCCGCGCGTGCGCCAGAAGGCGCAGGTCTCGCCAGAAAACCTCGCGCGAGTGAACGACGCGCTCTACGCCGTCGTCAACGACGAAAAGGGCACAGCGTTTCCGGTGCGCGACGCAACCCTCGAAGTGGCTGGGAAAACCGGCACCGCGCAAACCGGTTACGTGAATACGAGCGGCGACGAGCCGAAAAAGGCCTGGTACATGTCGCGTGATCACGCGTGGTTTGCCTCGTACTTCCCGGCGAAGTCACCCGAGATCGCCGTGGTCGTCCTTGTCGAACATGGCGGCTCGGGTCCGACGATTGCCGCTCCGATTGCCATGCAAATCATTCGAGACTATCGCCGCCTTGCGCAACCACACGCTACCAAAGCCGCGGGCGCCAAAGACGGGCACCAAAGCGGCCCAAGCGCCACCGCGATCAAGGCATCCCATCAAGAGCGCCCACGAGAATGAGAAACCTTCGCGACCATGCGCGCTTGTTTGGGCTGCCGCGCGACCAATTCGACTGGGCGCTTTTTCTCACCGCGAGCGCGCTCGCAGTCATCGGCGTGATAAACCTTTACTCGGCAACGAGCGTGTCGCGCGCGGCGCTCTCCGACATCTACATTCAGCAGGTTTACTGGCTTGTGCTCGGGGGCATCCTGGCCGCCGTGGTCGCGATGATCGACTATCGTCACTACGAGCGCCTTGGCTATGTGCTTTACGGCATTGGCATCGTTCTGCTCGTACTCGTGTTCATTCTCGGCAAAGACATCCGCGGTAGCTCTCGCTGGATTCAGATTGGCAGTTTCAGCTTTCAGCCAAGTGAGTTCATGAAGCTCCTGATGATCATCGCCCTGGCGAAGTACCTGCACGACGATCCGAAAACCGATTCGCGAAGCCTCAAAGACTTGCTCATTCCCGCGGCTTTGGCGGCAATTCCCACGCTGCTCATTCTCAAGCAACCCGATCTCGGCACCGCTGTCATTCTCGCGTTCATCTTCGCAACCATCGCGTTGCTTACGAAAATCCGCTGGAAAAGCCTTGTCACACTTGCCGTTGCCGTTGGCATCGCCATGCCGCTGCTTTGGACCTACGTGTTTCACGACTATCAAAAGCAGCGAATCCTCGTATTCCTGAACCCCGAGTCCAACCTTCTTGGCTCGGGCTGGCACGCTCATCATGCGCGCGTTGCCATCGGGGCCGGCGGCGTTTCCGGCGAGGGTTTCATGCGCGGAACGCAAAACCAGTTTCTCTTCGTGCCCGATCAGCACTCCGATTTCCCCTTCGCCGTTTTCGCACAGGACTGGGGTTTTCTCGGGTGCTTGATTTTAGTTGCGCTTTACACTTTCTTGGTGCTCTGGGCCGTGCGCATTGCGGCAACTGCGAAAGATCGCTTCGGAGCCGTGCTCGCCATTGGCGTTGGCGCCTTGGTTTTCTGGCATGCGTTCTTCAACCTTGGCATGGTCACGGGCATCCTCCCCGTGGTCGGCGTGACGCTGCCCCTCTTTTCGGCAGGGGGTTCGAGCGTGGTCACGATCATGCTCGGCATCGGCCTTTTGATGAACGTATCGATGCGCCGTTTCTATGTTTCGCCAGCGCATGGCACTGGGCTGTCCACAAATTGATGATTTTTGCTCCCTCTTCTCATCTAAAAGCAAGTAGAAAACGAAGTTTACAGCCACGGCGGAATAATCCGTAAACACACGAAAATGCAAGCATTTATGCCACGTAAAAGGGTCACTTTTATCCCCAACCCTATTGACGCCTGTTGGTATGAACCGTCAGACTTCCATCCCGTGAGCCGCCGGTCCACGCCATGGAAGGACATCGTCAGAAGGCTTGCATCATTCACGCCCGGAACGATATCGTCCGGAGCCGTTGTGAAACGTACTCTCGTTATGCATTGCGCGACACTGGGATGAATTTGAGGTGGTCGGCCCTCTGAGCCCGACCACTTGAAGGGAACGGAGCAGAAATGGGTACTCTTTGGACGCACTACAAAGCCGGCGGCCCTGTGATGATGAGCTTCATCGCTTTTTGGCTCGTCATCTCGATTGGGGTCATCCTCGAGCGAATTTACTATCTCTATGGCTCATCCATTAATAAGGAAGCCTTCCTCGCAACGATGCAAAAGTGCATCCTCGCGGGCGATGTGTCGAAGGCTGTGAAACAGTGTTCGGCGGAAAACGCACCTCTCGCGCGCATCGTTCAGGCGGGCTTGGTGAAGGTAAATCGCCCTGACGAAGAAGTGCAGGCCGCGATGGACGAAGCCGCTTTGCGCGAGATTCCGAAAATTGCATCGCGCACGGGCTACCTAGCCCTGCTCGCCAACCTCGCGATGCTTTCGGGTCTGCTTGGCACTGTTACGGGTCTCATCACGAGCTTCGGCGCCGTTTCGGGCGAGTCGGTCGACCCAAGCCACAAGGCGCGCGTGCTTGCTCAAGGCATTAGCGAGGCCATGAACTGCACTTGGTTTGGGCTTTTTGTCGCCATCATTTCGCTTGTCGCCTACGCCTGGCTCAACGGCAAAACCCAAAGCCTCGAAGACGACATCAACGAAGCAAGCGTCCAGGTGCTCAATCTGGTCGTCAACAACCGCCAGAAAGTAAATCTGTCGGCCATCGCAGCCTGAGCCTGAATCACGCGCGTGCGCCTCTCATATGAGTAATGCGCGCAGCATAGAGCGGGCCCACGTGACCTACAGCGAGCTAAGTGAACCAAGCCAAGCGAAGCAAGTGAACCAGGCGAACCAAGCGAGGCTCCATCATGGGCCTCGCTCCTTCGGAGTCGGAGTTTCTCATGGGTGGCATTGACGTCGGTGGTGGTGACAACAAAGGTCGAAGGCCGCTCGATTCCGAGATCAACATGATCCCGTTTATCGACCTTCTCATGGTGACCATCTCGTTCCTCCTCATCACGGCGGTGTGGTCACACATGGCTCGCCTCGATGCGGACGCCCAAGTGCCCGGCCCCCCACGCGAGGTCGAGCCAACAGACAAAATCGAGCCAGAAAAGCAGCTTCACGTCGAGATGCGCGCTTCCGACAAGTTCGTCCTTGAATGGAAGCAAGGCGCCACAGTCATCAGCAGTTTCGACGTTCCCCGCAAAGACAACCTTGTTGTCACGCAAAATGGCATCAAAGAGATTCGCTTCCCAGAGCTTGCTCAGAAGATCGAATCCGAGTGGAGAAGCGCTGGCTTGCATCGCGATGCATCGGACAGGAAGTTTGATACGGCAGTTCTTCACACCGACAACGAAACTGCGTACGTCTACTTAATCGGCGTCATCGACGCAATTTACGCCGCGCATCGGCCCGTCACGAAAGACGGTAAAACCGAGCAGGTCCCAGCTTTTAACGTTACCTTCGCAATCAACTGAGGAACTGAACCATGGCGGTCCACGAGCCCGGTCGCAGACTGATGCATGCGATCCCTCTGAAGTTCGTTCAGAAACGAGTTAGCGGCAGCGGCCGCCGTTCCACCAATGCCAGTCTTTCGCTGACGAGCATGATCGACTTTTTGGTGGTTACGGTCGTTTTCCTCCTGATGACGTTCAACGCGTCGGGTGAAACGCCTGTTGACAGGAACGTCAGGCTTCCCAGAGCCGAAAACACGATGGACGTCGTCCTGGCGCCCGTTGTGGCGGTGTCGGGCAGCGCCATTCTCGTCGACGGCGAATCTGCCGGCAACACGCTGGCAATCCAAGACAGCCGACGCCTGCAGCGCATCGACGAACTGTTCGCCAAACTTAAGGTCAAACGCGAAACCTGGAAGGAACGCGCCCCAGGCAAAGAGTTCCCGGGTGTCGTCATTTTGCAGATCGACCAAGATGTGCCCGCCATTGTTGTAAAAAGCGTCTTTCAGACAGCCGCATTCGCGGGCTATCCAAACGTCAGTTTCATGGTGGACGTCATTCCGAAGTCTCCCTAGTCATCTCGGGGAGGCACGCGCCTCCCCGCCCCAAAAAAGCGCGGTTTTTTGGGGTCCCCACCCTACGCGAGCGCTCCGCTTGATTTTGTGGCAAACGAAAATCGAAAGATTGGTCTGAAGGCTATTGAAGCGGCTCGCGCTGAACGGGCACGCTCCAAGATTGGTCGAATCTCTGGCCTCTTTTTGGCTGTTGCGGGCGTGGGCGTGGCGTTGGCGCTGCTCGCGGGTTGGCTCGTATCCAACCGCGCGCTTGCACACGACAAAGAAAAGCTGCTTGCTGAGCAGCACGCGGCAATCAGCACCGTAGGCACCAAGTGGGACTTGCTTCGGGAAAAAATCGAGAAATTCACACTCGAAGCAGCTGGCCCTTACAAGGGTGATGACGTCGATCCCAGCGTGGTGAAATGGGATTTTCGCTTCTCGCCTGGCATTTACTTGCGCCTACGCATCGAAGACGCGGCGAATGTCTCTGAGCTTCGCAAAGCCATACAAAACTCGGTGAAAGACGCATTCACCGGCTGCCTCTTGCGAGAAACGACCCCCGCCATCGTTCACGGCGATCCTGATACGCCTGATGCGAGCGCGGCGCCCGCGGCACCGTGGAATCTGCGCAAAGCGTACAGTGCCGCGCGCGTGCTAACGGACGATTGGGCGGGTGAAGTGCGCGAAGCCGACAACAAGATGCGCCTTTTGATCTTTGAGCAAGAGTACGACAAGGCGAAGAAAGTCGATCTTCCAATACTCGTCGACATCACCACGAAGGCCGAGTTCTACTTGCTCGTGCTCGACGAAAACATGCCTGCCAAGGATTCCGCCGTGAATGACAGCACCGTGAATGAAAACTCGGGGGCACCAGGCGATCTGCAAGTGCCCCACCCCGCGCGCGTGCTTGTCATGAATCTCAAAACCGGCTCCGAGGTCGTGCGCTTGCGCAGAGTCGGCAACGCCGACGTCCGCATGATCGGAGACAGGGCTTTGCTGGACACAGAGGTGCGCGAAGCCGTGCGTCGCCAGGTGAACAACTGCGCGCTAGCAAACGAAGTGTGGTCGGCCATTCGACCGGCTTCACCTTGAGGCGATTTTGGCCGATCTCTTCGTTGGCGGCTGCGGTGCCTGCGCACGTACCACAACGTACGCTTACGCGGGCTCCTCGCCGCCGCCTCGACCTCGGCTCAAACTCGCCTCAACTTGAACGCGGTCTCGCGCCAGTGCGACGCCTCGTACAAACTAACGTGGTGGGCGGTCGCCCAAATCGACCACGTGAGCGCCGAAGATCTGCTGCCACGAGGCGAGCACATTGAAATAAAGCGAACGATCGCTCGGCCCCGTGAGTTCGTCGCCAGCAAGGGCGTGATCGCTGAAGCGGCACCCGGCATGCACGCTCAGCATGGGGCCGGTGGCCTTTGAGAAGATGGGAAGATCAAACCCAATGCCGGCTTGTAGCCCGGGGCGGGCTCCGAAAGCGCTACCTTCTGGTTGCATGAAAACGGCACCGAGTTCGAGCCCGAACGAGTCGATAGCAAGATCGATGCGCGGCACACCGAGCTCCATGCCCTCGAGCCAGCGCGCAAAAAAAAGCGGACGCAACTCGACGCCGAATGCCACGATGCGGCGAGGGTCGGACTTTGCACTGGCCAGCGGCCCGTCTTCGTAGGTTGCGAAAATTCCTGCAGTTTGCAAGTATCGGAGGCGAAGATCGGCGGCGGCGCGAGGAGATCGTGGACCAAACGTTACGCCAACGCCGGCCAGAGCAGCCATGTCGCCGTCGATACGACCATAGGCCGTGTCGATTTTCCTCGCAGCCTCGAGCACTGGGACAGAGTGTTCATCGGCGCGCGCATTGCGTGCGTTCGATGATGCGAAGGCCGGAGCCAGCGCTGCGCCGACGGCGATGGCTGCCATGCGCGCACGCTTCATGAGCCCAGCACGCGCGTGATGTCTTCGCGGAGTTCGGGAGAAAAGATGATGCGCACACGTGATATTTCTTGGCCAGCAAGGCGGCCAAGAAGGAACGACACATCGCGGAGTTGGCGCGCCGGGCCTTTGGAGAAAACGACGAGAAGCGACTCACCAAGCCCATCGCCGAATGGCGTGTCACTCGCTACGTCGAGCCCGACGAAAACATCTGGGTTCATGCCTCGGTCGCGCGCCACCTTGCGCGCCATCTCGAGCGCCTTTGCCCGACCTTCTGCAAGTGCTTGTTCGCCGAAGAGTTCGAAAGTTTTGAATAGCTGGCGCTCGCGCACACGCATTGACAAATTTGCGAGATCGGCGTCAGGGCCGGATGCCCACGCGTGCATTGCCACCGTCAGCACGGCGTCGTCGAGCTCGAGATAGTCGGCAAGCAGAGGGGGCTCGCCGTGCGCTGCGTGGACGATCGCCCGCGGCGTACCAACGAGGCGCACGCCGCTCGCGATGAGCGAGCTTACCCGCTTGAGCACCGTGCGGATCATCCACTCGGCCGAGCGAGTTGCCTTATGGAGGTAGACCTGTTGAAACATGGAAAGGCGGCCAAGGATAAACGCTTCGATCGCGGGCAAGCCCTTCGCACCGTCAATGGCAAGCCCCGGCGCTTGGCCGTCGAGAGCGGGCGCAAAGCGAAGGCTGCGAAAGAGCCAATCGAGATCGAAATTTCCGTAACGTACGCCGGTTGCGTGCGCGTCACGCAAAAGGTAGTCGCAGCGATCGACATCGAGCGTGCCGCTGACGGCGCGCGCGAGGTACGGCAAAGGGTGCTCGCCACGAATGAGCGCTGCTACGCGCTCGGGCATGTGAGAGTCAATGCTTGCGAGTTTTTGGTGAACCGAAGTGGACGGATCAACAATGATCTTCTCGGTCCAGTCCTCATGGTGTTTTGTACCCAAAATAGCGTCTTCGAACAGATGCGACAGCGGTCCGTGCCCCACGTCGTGAAGAAGAGCCGCTGCGAGCGCGTCTTGCGCTCGGTCGCTCGTAACCTGCTGCCAGAACGGCAGCTCGCCATGGATTTGGCGCAAACGCGAAATGAGCAATTTCATCACGTGAGATGTGCCAATCGCGTGGGCAAACCGGGTGTGCTCGCCTCCTGGGAACGCGTACGACGCAACACCGAGCTGACGAATGCGGCGCAGGCGCTGGACCTCCGGCGTGTCGATGAGCTGGGGGATCACGCGCTCTTCGTCGGCCTCGAACGACACGAGCCCGTGCACCGCATCGCGCAAGATCATGACGGAGCCTTATGCCTTGCACGGCGGGCATTCATCGCGCAAAAAGGCATACCCTGTTGCTACTAAGTTTGGTTGACATTCTGAACGCGTTGCCTGCATCCGAGCTGAATTCGCTCGTCGCACGCCTTGGCATTCGCCTTGACCCCGCCAAGCGCTTGGGTCCGCCGCAGCAAGTGGCACGCGCACTCGTGGCGCTTGCGGACTTGCGTGATCCAAGTCGCCTGCCGCAAACGAGCGTCGAGCTCGTACACCGCATCGCCGAAGCAGGCGGCGCGCTCGTCATTGCGACCATGCCAACGTCGGTGCAGCCCCTTGTCGAGCGCGGAATTCTTTTCGCGCGCACAACGGACACTGGAAAGCTTCAATTGCTGCTGCCTGCAGCGTACCTCGTCCAATTGCGCTCGTGGGAGGGCGAAGACCCGAAAGGCATGCGTGCGCTCGTGGCGCAGGCTTCGTTCGAAACGATGAGCGCAATCGCCGCGCACTACCTTGGAAGGCCTGCAACACCGCCCATTGCCTTGTCGCTCGAGACCGCATGGCAGGTGCTCGGCAGCCACGATGGCTTGCGCGAAGAGATTGGAAAGCTCTCGCTCGGCGAACGGCGCGTGCTCGAAGTCATCGAAGAGCTCGGTGGCGAGGTCGACACCGAAGAACTGCTCGACCTCGAACGCGAGCCGTTGCGCATGCGAACGGCGGCGGGCGCAACCCCATCACGACGCGGTGTTGGCTTCTCGCTCGAACGCAAAGGCATGCTCATTCCCGTTTATCCGAACAGGCACATCGTACCCACCGAGGTCGCTCAAATCGTCGGCGCCAGGCGCAATGCCGCGCGCGAACGGCGCCGCGAGCAAATACGCACATTCGTGCTCGAAGGCGATCACGCACCCCGCCGCGCGCGCTTCTCGACCCATGCTGCCCTCTTCGCGATGGGGCTCGCCCTGGCGGTCCGCGAGACCGGAAACGAGGTCCGCTCCGGAATTGGCACGCCAAAGTCGCTCGTATCAAAGCTTGCCACGCGCTTCGGGCGTGATTCCCACGAGGTCGCGCTCGTTGCCTCGCTCTCACGCGCCATCGGGCTCTGGGACACTTCAGCAATCAGTGCAAGCGCGCCACCAGGCTCACTCGACCTCCGCGACCTCGCTCGACATCTGTTTCTCGCATGGCAGCGCGGTGGTGCGTGGGACGAGGCTCGCAGCGAGCCCGAGATGCTCCGCTTGCCACCCGATCAACGCGACTGCAGCGCAAGCGGCGTCGTGCGCGAGCTGGTGCTCGAAGCTTTGCGTGATCTCGGCGAGAGCCGCTGGATTCCGTGGACAAGCCTTGAAGGATACTTGAGCGCTGACCGTCACATTGCGGGCATCGAGCGCCTGCTACGCCGATGGGCAGAACGCGCTTCGGTGCCCACTACTACACCGATGGAAGTGGCACGCCGCATCGTGCTCGAAAGCCTTCCAACACTCGGCATCCTCGATCTCGGCGAAGAGAACGACGACAACGGCAAACCCGAGATCGCGCTTCGACTGACGAAGATCGGACGCTGGCTCGTTACGGGCGAGATCCCCGCGTTCGACACGACCAAGTCGCAATTCGTGGGCACGCAGGTACTCAGAATTGGCGGCGGCACAACCGTTGGCGCGATTCTAAGCTTGTTCGGCTTTGCCGACGTCGATCGCGCTTCGGAAACGCTCGATCTCGTCATTGCGCCCCATTCGATCGTGCGGGCGATTTCGGCAGGCTACGAAGCCGACACTCTTCGCCAACGCATTGAGGCTGTTGCGCCAGTGCCCGAAGGCCTGTCACACACTCTGACGCAGGCAAGCATTGTCATTGGGCGCGGATTGTTCGCGTTGGCAAGCGGTTTTTTGTGGGTCGACGACCCGAACATCCGCGAGCTATTGCGCACGCGCAGATCCACCGCCGAACTCTTTGTCGATCCTTCTCCACCAGCGGGTTTGCTCGTTGCACCTCAGGTCGATCTCGATCGCCTCGTGCGCCGGTGCCGAACCGTTGGCATCGAGATCGTGCTCGAGGGGCAGGTGCTTCGCGGGCGCTCGATGTCGAACCGTAAGATTTCGTAGGGGCGCAGCATTGGAGCCCCTGCGCGCAACGACTACGTAGACACCATGGCAAGGCGTTCGTCAACCCACGCATCCATCGTGCGCCGCGGTGAAATGGCTTCAATGCGTCCACCTCGAACGAAAACCTCGGCGGGCAATGTGCGGCCGTTGTATTGACTCGCCATCGAGAAGCCGTACGCACCTGCGTCGAGGATGGCAACTTCGTGCAATGGGCCTTCGGGCAGCTCGTGCACGCCAAAGTCGTCGGAGCTCTCGCAAACAGGACCGACAACGCGGAACATGCCGACAGGGCCTGGCACACTACGAAGCGGCACAATGCGATGCCGCGCCTGATAGAGAGCAGGGCGAATGAGATCGTTCATGCCCGCGTCGAGGATGATCCAGCGGCGCCCTGCATCGCCGATTTTGCGTTGTGTAACGCGCGCGATAAGAACGCCGTGAGCGCCAACGAGTGACCGGCCTGGCTCGCAATAAAGAGCCAGATCACGCAGGCCACATTTTGCCTCGAGAGCGAGCGCGGCGCGGATGAAATCAGCTGGGCGCGGGGGACAACCATCGCCGTAGTCGATGCCGAAGCCGCCGCCCGTGTCGACGTACGACAAGGCAAAGCGTGGCATGATTTCGCGTGCCAGTTGGAAAAGTGTGCGAGCAGACAAGAGATACGTGTCGACACTCGTGATCTGCGAGCCAACGTGCGCGCTTACCCCTACCAAACGCATCCAGGGAGTTTGCGCGATCATGTCGAGCGCATTGGCGATGCGGGAAAGAGGAACACCGAACTTCGCCTCGTCATGGCCTGTAGCAATGTGGGCATGCGTGTCGATGTCTTCGACGTGGACGGCAGGGTTCACGCGAATCGAAATGCGCGCCACGCGGCCGGCCTCTTTTGCACGTGCACCAATGCGTGTGATTTCCTCGACGCTCTCGACATGGATCGCGCCAATGCCTTCTGGGCCGGCAGCGATGGCTCTGTCGATTTCATCATTTTGCTTGGCAACACCGCTGTACACGATTTTGCTTGGAGCGATCCCCAAACGCAGTGCGAGGGCTAGCTCGCCACCGCTGACCACATCAGCGCCGCACCCTTCTGCCGCAAGCGCGCGAACGATGGGCGGCGCCGAGTTAGCTTTCACGGCGTATGCGACGAGATGCGGAGCACCGCCAAAAGACGCCTCGAGACAGCGGGCCTCGTTCGCCATGGCATCGACGTCGTAGACATACGACGGCGTGCCAATGCGACGATCGGCAACGATGTCCGAAAGACGAAGGCCGCCATACTCAAGGCTAAACTCAAGGGGTCTGTTCAACTTGCAAAGCGGTCTAGCGCACTTCGTAGGTTACAGTTTCGGAAAATCCGCAAGCCACCCTTGCCAAGCACGCCTGCATGTCTGATTCTCGCGCGGCCTGCTACCCCGGACTTTCTCACGCAGCCAACACCATGTCGATCCGCCGTTCGAAGCTCATATGTACTCTTGGCCCTGCTTCCGATTCCGTCGAAAAGTTGAAGAGCCTCATCGACGCCGGAATGGACGTCGCTCGCTTCAACTTCTCGCACGGCTCGCATGAAGAGCACGCAGCGCGCCTCAACAAACTGCGCGCCGCAAGCGACGAGAAGCGAAAGCCGATCGCCGTCTTGCAGGATTTGTGCGGTCCGAAGATCCGCACGGGCAAGTTCGCTTCCCCCTTCGACCTGAAAACAGGCGCAGAGCTTTTGCTCACCGACGGCAACGACTCCGACATGGGAAGCGAAGTCATGATCCCGATCTCGTACGAAGGTCTGGCGGTCGACGTTCGCGTTGGCGACCGCATCATGTTCGATGATGGGCGCATCGTGCTTGCCGTCAAAAGCATCGAGGGAGACAAGGTTCGCGTCGTGGTTACGCAAGGCGGTAGCATGCGAAGCCGCGTTGGTGTTCACTTGCCCACGCGCACTTTGCGCATCGGTGCGCTCACCGAGAAAGACAAATCCGATCTTGCCTTTGGTTTGTCGATCGGCATCGATTACGTCGCGCTTTCATTCGTGCGCCGGGCCGACGACATACGCCTCGTGCGAGAAATCTGCCAAGAGTGGGGCAAGCCCACGCCCGTTGTTGCGAAAATCGAAACGCCGGAAGCCGTCGAAAACATCGAAAGCGTCGTTGCCGCATCCGATGCGGTCATGGTCGCTCGCGGCGATCTCGGCGTCGAGTTTCCACCGGAGCGCGTGCCAGTCATTCAACATCAGATCCTCGCTGTGGCGCGCCGCGTGCGCCGGCCGGTGATCATCGCGACCGAAATGCTTCAGTCGATGACGAAGAACTCGCGCCCCACGCGCGCCGAAGCTAGCGACGTTGCACACTCCGTGCTTGCAGGCGCCGACTGCGTCATGCTCTCGGGTGAAACGGCCAATGGCGACTACCCAACGGAAGCCACCGCGATGATGAGCGCCATCGCAGTGGAAGCCGAGTCGAGCCCATTTTTTGAATCTGCGCCCTATGCAACGCGCGCCATGAACGTGCCGGAAGCCGTGGCACGCGGCGCGGTCAACACGGCGCGCGAGATCGGCGCGAAGTTCCTCGTAGCATTCACCGAAACGGGAATGAGCGCGAGGAACGTAAGCCTCGCCCGTCCGTCTGTGCCCGTTGTCGCGTTCTCACCCAACCCGCAAACGCGTCGGCGCATGGCACTTCTTTGGGGCGTGATTCCACGCGAGGTGCCTGCCAACAACAACAGCGACACGTTGGTAGATTGGGTAACGGGCGACTTGATGGCAAGTGGCCTGGCTTCACCAGGCGAACGCGTCGTTATCGTATTCGGAGCGCCCATTGGCGTTGCGGGTAGCACCAACACGATTCGTGTTCACGTCGTCGGGTGACCGCTTTCGATTACGAACATGCGTTTTGTCTGTAGGGGCGCCATTTATGGCGCCCGGGCGCGGCGGCCGATCCCGAGGGCGCGATGAATCGCGCCCCTACAACCGAAAAACGCAAATAACGCGATTGGCGGTAGGGGCGTATGGCCATACGCCCCTACACGCAATCGCCCCTATTTTTTCGCGTAGACGTCGTGCAATTGGCGCTTAAGCACCTTACCGGTGGGGTTTCGCGGAAGGGTATCGAGGAAGATGAAATCGCGCGGGACCTTAGGACCGGCGAGCTTTTCGCGGGTGAAAGCCTTGAGCGCCCCGGCGTCGACGCTGCGCCCAGGCTTGAGAACGACGAAAGCACAAACGCGCTCGCCCCACTCGGCATCGGGCATGCCGACAATGGCGACTTCGGCGATGTCGGGGTGGTGTTCGAGAACGCCTTCGACCTCGGCGGGGTAAACGTTGACGCCACCCGAGATCACCATGTCGCGTTTGCGCCCTTCGAGAAAGTATCGCCCCCGATCGTCGCATCGCGCAAGATCGCCAACACTGAAGTAGCCATCGCGCATGCTCGCTCGCGTTTCCGCTTCGTTGCCATGATAGCCAGCGACGAGAAGCTGGTTTTTCACATAGAGCTCGCCAACTTTTCCCGCGGGGACATCGCGCCCGTCGTCGTCAAGGAGCCGGATTGAGTTGCCAGGCAAGGCCTTGCCGATGGTGCCCGGCGCGGCCCGCATGTCAGCGGGCGAAGCGAGCGTCACGAGGCCGGTTTCGGTCGCGCCGTAGAATTGATAAAGCACATCTCCAAATTCGTCCATGAACGACAAAGCTTGCGGCGTAGGCAAAGGTGCACCGCCCACAATGACGGTGCGAAGCGAACGCGCCGAGTATTTCATGCGTACTTCCTGCGGCAACTCGAGCACGCGGTGAAGCATTGTCGGCACAACAGCGGTTGTCGTGATGCGATGGCGCTGGACGGTTTGAAGGAACGCCTCGGGCTTGAAGTCGTCCATGAGCACCACGGTGTTGCCAAGCAAAAGCGAGAACGACATAAAGCCAAACGCTGTCGTGTGGTAAAGCGGGCAGGCGACGAGGTGAATGTCGTCAACGCGAAAGGGCGTTTCGTTGATGAAGCGAAACGCGGCGTTCATCGTGTCTTTCGGGAACTTGCGAACAGCACCTTTTGGTTTACCTGTCGTGCCCGAGGTGTAGATGACGAGCGACGCATCGTCGTCGACTATCGCGTCAGGCTCGTTACGCCCAACGCGAGTCGATGCGTTATCGAGAAGCGACTCGTAGGCGACGTATCCCGCCGGCTCCGCAAGCGCCCGACCCGTGGAAACAACGATGAGGTTCGCAATGAGGGCGTCAGGGAGCTCGCCCTTCGCATGCTCGATGACCGGAAGAAGCGCCTCGTCAATGACAAGGCCGACCGCACCCGAATCACTTGCAAGGTAAGCAAGCTCTTTGGCGGTGGAGCGCCACGAAATGGTCACAGCCGATGCACCGAGGCGGGAGGCAGCAGCGCCAATCTCGACGAATTCGATGCTGTTGCGCATCATGACGAGCAAGCTTTTGCCTTTGGTAATGCCCCGTTTTGTGAGCCCCGCGGCAAGGCGGTCGATGCGCGCGTCAACCTCGCCCCAGGTGAGCGCGCGGTCGTGATAGATGAGCGCGATCTTATCCGGCGAATTTATCCCGTGTAGCCGGTAGATTTGCGCTGGGTTTTGCGAACCCCTCCATAGGATTCGCACAAGCTCGCGCGTGCCGGGCACAGTGAGCTCCCACAAAATACCAGTGCCGACCGCGAGGCGGGCAGTTGTTGCGACGCGCTCTGGCGCGTTGCGTAATGTGTCAATCAACAAACGACTGCGTTTGAGCAGGACATTCCACATGGCTTCCTCTGTATCAGGTATCCTTGAGGTCGATGTCCGAGGCAGAACACAAGGAAAGCGGCGGGCGGTGTGACGATGAGCGCGCCCCAATCACGCTGCGTGTCGACTATAAGCGCCTTAATACATTTTTTGCCGACTACACGAAAAACATTTCGAGGGGGGGCACGTTCATCCGCACGACACGCCCGCTCGAGATTGGCACCGAATTCGTCTTCATTCTCTCCGTACCGTCGGCGGCTCGGTCGGAAACCGCGCCAACACAGCCAACACAAGATACCGTGCAGCTCGAGCTTACCGGTGTTGTCAAGTGGGTCGTGCAAGCTAGTGAAGCTTCGTCAGAACGGCCCGCCGGCATGGGCATTCAGTTTGTTTTCGCCGACGAGAAGGACCGGCAACGAGTTCGGTCGATCGTTTCCGGCCTCATGCACGACACGCTTGGTCCACATCTCACGCAGAGGCTGCTCGGTGTGAGCCCACCCGGAAGCCTATAAGAGACTCTGCTGAAAACTTTTTCAGCAGCCTGTAGGTTGAAGGCTATGATGATTCGTTCGCTGCCCATCGCTGGGCGCACTTTGGCAGATCCGGTCGATCCGTCGCTCGATCTCGAGGAAGAAATTGCCAGGCTGAAGAAAGATCGCAATGCGATCGTTCTCGCGCACTACTACCAAGACAGCGAAATCCAAGACATTGCCGATTTCATTGGTGACTCGCTGCAGCTTGCGCAGGCAGCCGCAAAAACAAACGCGGATGTCATCTGCTTTGCGGGTGTTCACTTCATGGCCGAAACGGCGAAAATTCTGAACCCCAATCGCGTGGTCGTGGTTCCCGATCTCGAAGCAGGTTGCTCGCTCGCTTCCGGCGCCCCGGCCGACAAAGTGGCCGCGTGGAAGGCGCGCCACCCCGGATCTATTCTTGTAAGTTACATCAATTGCTCGGCCGACGTGAAAGCTCTCTCCGACTTCATCGTCACGTCTTCGAATGCAGAGAAAATTGTCGCGCGAATTCCGTCCGAAACCACCGTCCTGTTCGCGCCCGACAAAAACCTCGGGCAGTATCTCAATAAGAAACTTGGTCGAAGCATGATTCTTTGGCAAGGAACGTGCATTGTGCACGACACCTTCAGCGAGCGAAAAATCGAGGGACTGAAGCTTCGACACCCAAAGGCACTGCTTCTTGCCCATCCGGAATGCGAAGACGTGGTGCTGCGTATGGCCGACTATGTTGGGTCGACCACGGGCATTATCAATTACGCCACGAAAAGCGACAAAACCGAATTCCTTGTCGCCACCGAACCGGGGATTTTGCACCAATTGGCAAAAGCGGCGCCGAACAAAACATTCGTCCCTGCCCCACCAGAAGCGAACTGCGCGTGCAACGAGTGCCCGCACATGAGGAAAAATACGCTCGAAAAGGTTTACCTCTCGCTTCTCAACCTCGAGCCCCGGCTCGAAATGAACGAGGCGCTACGCAACGCCGCGCGGGTACCGATCGACCGCATGCTGGCATTGTCATAACCGCAGACACACTAGATTTCTGTCATCAAGGTTGTGGCGATGTAATCGGCAGCAAAAATCGCGACAATGCTAGAAACCACTGCTTTCGCGGTGGCCTCGCCAACGCCGCGGGCACCGCCCGAAGCGAAGAAGCCTTTCTTGCAGCAGATGGTGCTGACAAGGCCTCCAAAAATGGCACTTTTGACGAGCAGCATGCGAATGTCAGCAAACTTCACGAACGCTTGCACGCGGTCGAAGAAAATGCCTGGGTCAATGGCCTGCCAAACCACTGCAACGAGCCAGCAGCCAAACATGCCCGCAAGGCCGAACACGAGCGCCAGAAGCGGCAGCACAAGGGTCGTTGCCAACACGCGCGGCACAACAAGATATTGAATTGGGCTAACTCCCATCGTGGTGATGGCGTCGATTTGCTCGGTCACACGCATGGTCCCAAGCTCGCTCGCCATGGTGCTACCCGCGCGGGCGGTGACTACGACCGCAGCAAGAACGGGGGCAAGCTCGCGCGCCAAAGCGAGGGCCACGACGCCACCCACCATGCCTTCCGCCGAGAACTGCCGAAACCCGAGGATTGTGCTTACCGTAAACGCCATTCCGGTGAACAAGCCCACGAGGCCCGCGATGAAAAGCGAGCCAGTGCCAATGAATTCCACGGCAATCAGCACCTGCGCAATACGAAAAGGCGGCCGGAAAAGCCAAACCATCGTGCGCCCGAAAAGCAGCACTGTCGCGCCGAGATCGTCAAGAATGTCGAGTACGGGGTCGAGCACATAGTCGACAATGGCAAGTACGCTGGCAAGTGCGTTTCGCGACTTTGGAGTTTCGGCATTTTGGGACGCGTCCGCCACGGCACGCGGAGTCTACCGCGCTTTGGTCGCGCTGCAGCAACGCGGTCTTGTCGCGGAAGGCAGACGGCGCAATTCTGTAGGCGATTCATAGGCGATTCAATCGATGGGATTCTGGCCTTTTTCGCGAAACAAACCGAGCGTTGAAGCTGCCGATTCAGTGCCAAACACCGTCGCACCGGCGCCCTTGCTCGAGCCCACGGTGAGCGTGAGTGGCAACAGCGATGTCGATCGTCTCATCAAGGTCGGCCTCGCGGAAGGGCCCACGGTGAACGAAGCGCTCGCTCTCTTCGCTGCCCTGCGAAAAACTCCGGCCGAGGCGCGCGCGGTAGCCGAGCTCACTCGCGAAGCCGCGCTGCGTGCACTTGCCGAGCCGATTCTGCTCGCACTCGCCACGGCGTTGATCGATCGCGGGGAAATCGACGCCGCCGCATTCGTCCTTCAAAACACGACGAGCGCACCCGCTCTCGTCTTTCGCGCGGATCTTGCCGAGATGCGCGGCGAAGTGCCAAGCGCTTTGTCATTAATCGAGCGCGCGCTGCTGATCGATTTCGATCATTACGGAGCACGCGAACGCCTTCGCCGCTATCGCATCCAATTAGGCTACGCAGGCGAAGCGAAAAGCGAAGCCCAAGGAGCCACAATCGTCACACGCGAACCCGACGCACCGTTCGATTTGTTACGAGAAGTGGGCCGCGGTGGCGCCGGCGCTGTCTACGAAGCTGTCGATCGCGAGCTTGGTCGGCACGTCGCGCTCAAAATTTACCACCAGCCCGAGCGCGATCGCGTGCAGCTCACCCACGAAGCCACCGTGGCGGTGGCGCTCGCAGGCCCGGGCATCGTACGTGTGTTCGATATCGATCCAGAGCACGGCTGGATCGCGCTCGAGTGGGCCGCCCTCGGCACGCTGCGCGAACACATCCGAAGCCGCAACGCAAGCCTGCTCTTGCCTGTCGACCGCTTGGCAATCGGCCTTGCACAAGCTCTCGCGCGCGTCCACACCAAAGGCTGGGTCCATCACGACGTCAAGCCAGGGAACGTGCTCGTCACAAAAAGCGGCGATGTTCTCATCGCAGACTTCGGCACTGCTGCGCGCATCGGCCAGCCAAGCCCTCCCGGCAGCCTTGGCTATCTATCGCCCGAGCGCTTGGCAGGTCGAGCAAGCGATCCGCGCGACGACGTTTACGGCTTTGGCCGCATCCTCGAAGAGGTGCTCAACGCGCTCAACGCGCCTAACACAATAGCCAGCGCGCAAAAAAAACGTTTTCGCGCTCTTGCGAGTGCGTGCACGGGCCCCGATGAATCTCGCCCCGCGGATGCGCGTGAAGTGCTCGCACAGCTCCGTTAGGAGCGCGAGGACTTCTGGCGGTCGTGATATAACGACCAATCTGTCATGCCTACTACGTACACCGATCTTATCGCCAGCGTTCGCCGCGAAATCAAAGAAATCTCGCTCAAAGAACTCAAGCGAAGGCTCGACGCGAAAGAGCCTTATGTCTTGCTCGATGTCCGTGAAAAAGACGAATATCGCGCGGGCTTCATTCCCGGTGCCATCTCGATTCCGCGCGGCTTTCTAGAAATCCAGATCGAGGGGTGTATCCCCGATAAGTCGACCAAGATCATCACATTTTGCGCGGGTGGCGTACGCGCAGCACTCGCGGCGAAAGCGCTCGCCGAGCTTGGTTACACGAACGTTGAGGCAGCCAACCCTGGCTTCGTTCATTGGAAAGAGCTCGGCTACCCGTTCGAAATGCCCCCGCAGCTCACCGATGTGCAGCGCAATCGATATAGAAGGCATTTGCTCTTGCCCGAAATCGGCGAGGCCGGTCAATCAAAGCTTCTCAAAAGCAAAGTGTTGCTCATCGGCGTCGGCGGGCTCGGGTCCCCCATAAGCCTTTATCTTGCTGCCGCGGGCGTTGGAACGCTCGGCATCGTCGACGCCGACACGGTCGATGCCTCGAACCTTCAGCGGCAGCTTTTGCACTCCACGAGTCGCATTGGTCAGCCAAAGGTCCAAAGCGCACAAAAAGTGCTTTCCGATCTGAACCCCGACGTCAAAATTGTAGGGTACAACGATCGCATCACGGTCAAGAATGTCGACCAGATCGTCGCCGATTACGAAGTCATCGTGGATGGCACCGACAACTTCCAAACGCGTTATCTCATCAACGACGCGAGCGTTTTTCACGCAAAGCCCGTTGTTCATGGTTCGGTCTTCCGCTTCGATGGGCAGGTAACGACGTTCGTGCCCGAAAGCGCCGCGAAGAAACTCGGCATCGAGCCAGGCCCCTGCTACCGGTGCCTCTACCCCGAACCGCCGCCGCCAGCCCTCGCGCCAGGGGGCGGCAAAGAAGCGGGCTTGCTTGGCATTCTGCCTGGTGTCATCGGTGTGCTCGAAGCCACGGAAACCATCAAACTGCTACTCGGTCTCGGTGAGCTCTTGGTCGGCAGGCTTCTTACCTACGACAGCTTGCGCGCAAAGTTTCGCGAGCTCAAACTGCGTCGCGATCCAAACTGCTCGGTGTGCGGCCCAAACAAAACCATCACGAGCTACGTCGACTATTAAAGGGCGCGATGAATCGCGCCCCTACGACCAACCAAACGCGTTCGTAGGGGCGTATGGCCATACGCCCCTACTGGGGTCGATGGTCCACGCGCGAAGGTTCGCTCGCAGGCTCGGTGACCGCAGCGTTCTCGACATCACCGCGTTCGTTGCGTTCGTTCGTTAGAGCTGGCAAAGGCCAGCTTTCGACGTAGCGCGGCGCCTCGCCAGGACCGCTCGCGTCAATCCACGTGACACGCCCCTTACCCGCATCGCGCACATCAACATGTACGAACGAGCTATTCGGATAGTAGCCGCAACCGGTATCGCTCAAGGTTTTGCAGAATGCAAATACGTCATTGTTTTGTATACCCTCGAGGCGGAAGTCAATCGCCCGCCCGCTTGCGTGCATACTTCCCACGGACGTCGGTCGGAAGCCTGAAATAATATTAAGTTTTGCAGGCCTTTCGAGCGTCGTGAAATGATCGACAATCGACTGCAGACGAAGCACGAGGCGCGGGTCGACGCGACGAATGCCAGGCGCGAGCTGCGAGCCTTTCTTCCTGGCGAGTTCGGCGGCACTCGCCGTTGGGCGTGCGGCGCTGCCGGGGCGTATGAGCACGGAAACGCGCTCGACGGCAAGCGGCGCCACCGCGCCCGCACAAGTTGCAAGCTCGAAGGTGTCGATCTCCGGACCGCGAATCATCTCGACCGGATCTTTCATGCATGCCGGCTCATGTGAATTACGCGAATCGAGCTTCGGCGCACCCTTGTCGTTCTTTGCGTCGAGAAGCACGCGGGCTATCTCGACAGGATGGCCGGTGATGCGCGCGACGAGATCGGCGAAGTCCTCGTCGCGCTCGATTCTGCCATCGTCGATGTCTGACTTTTTTGAAGCGGCAGGCTTGCGCGCTCCCTTCTCGCTATGGCTCTTGCTTGCACTTGCTTTGCTGGCGTTTGAGTCCACCAACCGTGTGGAAATGGCGGGCTTTTCTACTCTCACCGCCTTGGTTGCAAGGGCGGTGCGAGTGAGCGCGCAATCGGGGTTCGGCTCGGCGTGGCCCACACCGCCGACTTGCACACCATGTGCATGATGCACGGGCTTGTCTTTCGTCACATGATGCACGCGGGAAAGAGCCTGCTTGTTGTGCTTGTCGTCCTTCTTGCTCTTGACGACCTTGGCAACGGCCGGCTTGTGTGAAGACGTTTCGTCTGCCATCGCGGTCAGGGGTGCCATGGCGATCGCGAATGCAACGATCGAAGAAACGACGGGCTTCATCAGTCCTCCTCGTCCGGGGAAAGTCCCGGCGCGTGAAGGGCAAAGTCCTACATTGTGCGACATTGGCCAACTTTGTAGCGTTTCTTTTTTTCAGAAGCCCCTAAGACCGCTTTCAAGTTGACGCGAGTTCAAGGCGGCCGGCGAGGAGCGGACCGGAACAGCCTGCTTTGGCTTTGAGGACCGCACCGGAGCCGCCAACGACGAAATCGCGTCAAATCGAAAGCGGTCTAGAAGGCTCTTCCATGACACCATCTGAATTCAACTCCCGCTTCCAACGTCTTGTTGCCGAGCATGCGGGCAAAAACGGCGACGACCACGGCAACGTAGGCTGCCTTGCGTGCGAGCGCTGCGAGCGCTGCACCGACTCGACTTTTCTCCGCGACTGCCAGAGCGTTACTCGCTCGCATTACTGCGAAGAGTGCACCGATTGTTCAGGGTGTTCGCACTTGGCATCATGTTCTTCTTGCGTGGCATGCTCGCACTGCGAGCGCTGCGAGCGCTGCACACACAGCGCGTACCTCGTTCGCTCCATCGCCATGAGCGGGTGTACCTACTGCTTTGGATGTGTGGGCCTCTCGCAGAAAGACTTTCACATCCTGAATGAGCCCTACGACCGAAAGGTGTACTTTACAAAAGTCGACGAACTCCGCCGCGTACTTGGATCCTCCTAATGCGTGCAGTCATTCAGCGAGTGGCCTGGGCAAAAGTCGAAGTCGATGGCGAAGTCGTAGGCGCTATCGATCGCGGACTTCTCGTCTACCTGGGTGCAGGCTTGGGAGACAACGCCGAGGCACGCGCCTACGTGCTTTCGAAGATCATCGGGCTTCGCATTTTCGATAACGAAAATGGCAAAATGGACAAAAGCGTCGTTGACATTGCAGGAGCTTTGCTCGTGGTGAGCCAGTTTACGCTTTACGGTGACGTGCGCCGCGGGCGGCGACCAAGCTTCGATTCTGCCATGCCACCCGAACAAGCCGAAGAGGCTTACAATGCATTCGTCGTTGCGGCGCGCGCGCACGGCATTCGTGTAGAAACCGGGAAATTCCGGGCAAGCATGAAAGTTATGAGCCTCAACGATGGCCCGGTAACGATCTGGATTGACAGCGGGCACGCCACAACCGGTGGCGCCGCTCAGCAATTCGCGGGACTCCGCCGGTCCAAACGGCCGCTGATATGAAGATACGCTAAAGTTACCGCGAGCTGTATCAGCGGCAGTGCGATCAACATTCCGACGCCGAACGGCAAGATACCCGCGGCACCGATGAGCCCAGAGAGCAGCGCCAGCGCCAAAAGATTGACGAAGTTGTCCTTGGCGGCTCGAAAGCTTGCCACGATCGCTTTGATTGGTCCCATGTTTTGATCAACGATGAAATAGGGTGCAAACGACAGAATGAACCCCGCAATGAGGCCAGGCACAATGAGAAGGAGGGTGCCTTTCCACATGATGAGCATCATGATGGGCATTATCAGGATGTAAAAGCCGAACATCTTGAAAACCCAGCGGCGACCGGAAAACAAATCGTAAAGGTAAAGGCGTGGTGAATCGCGGCGCGCAATCTTCAAGTACATCGCGATGAGCCCACAATGAAAAAACGCAGCAACTAGATACATAAAGAAAGAAAAACCAAAGATGAAAAGATTCCCAATAGAAAAAAAAGAACCCTGATGCCACTCGTTCGTCAAAGCATCCAAAAAAAAATCGGATGGGCCCATGACGGCATTCACCGGCATGATAACCGTCGGGCTCACAATAAAGAGCGAGACAACCAAGGTTCCCCAGCGAACTTTGAAAAGCTCCCACGCTTGCCGAATCAGCTGGGTTGGCGTCCACCCGCCTGGTATTCGAGGCACAGCAGGCGGCTCCACGAACGGGGTCGGAGGCGCAGCAGGCGGTGCAGATGGGGAGTTGTGCAGATTCATCATCTCCTTGACGAATCAATACGCGCTTTTATTGATCTCTCGTGTGAGGCATGTTGTCACACTTGCGGCGGTGTACCAGCGCGAAGGCTTGATTGAGCTGCCTTTCGAGGGATTTACCAGCCGTCACACGATTGAGTTTAACGGCCGGTAAACATGCTCTTATTCGCTTTTATCGCCCGCCAGTAGGACCATAGCCGCCACCAGCGGGGCCGCCATAACCACCGCCATAGCCACCAGCAGGAGGGCCACCATAAGGACCAGGCGGGACATAGCCACCAGCGGGGGGGCCGCCATAGCCACCAGGTGGACCGGGTGGAGGACCACCGTAAGGACCAGGCGGGGCATAGCCACCACCGGGGGGACCGCCGAAACCGGGAGTGCTGCCCGGGCCCATGCGGCCGCTAATATACAGATAGGCTAACGATGCCGCGATATACACGACCGACATTGAGACAAACATCCCGACGCCACACGCCAAGACACCCGCGAGGTTGATGAGCCAAGAGAGCAGCGCCAGCACCAGAAGATTGCCAACATTGGCCGAGGTGGCTCGAAAGCTTGCCCCCATCGCTTGAATCGGCCCCATGTTTTGATCAACGATAAAATAGGGCGTGAAAAATAACAGGAACGCCGCAATGAGGCCAGGCACGACGAAAAGGATGGAGCCTAGCCACACGATGAGCATGGTCAGGATTTGAGCGCCGAGCATCCTAAAAAGCCAGCGGCCACCGGAAAACAGATCGCCAATGCTTGGTGAATCGCCGCGCGCCACCTTCACGCACATCGCGATGAACCCACCCTGAAAGAACACGAAGCATAGAAAGGCAAAGAAATACGCACCAAAGAGGATAGGGATCGAAGCAGCAGGAAGATCGTGCTGGCCCCTCTGGGGGGTCAAAACACCCAACATGCTAATTGGGACCATGATGGCACTCTGCAGCAAGATAACGATCAAGCCTGCAATGAGGACCGAGCCAATCAAGACTCCCCAGTAGACTTTGAACCGCTCCCACGCTTGCTCGAGCACTTGGGTTGGCGTCCACGCGCCCGGTGACCATGGCCCGCCGGCAGGCGGCCCTGCGAACGGGGTTTGAGGCGCAGCAGGCGGTGCGTAAGGATTGTTCAGATTCATCATCTCCTCGATAGATCGATGCGCGCTTCCAATGAGCTACTCGAATTGTATCTTGCCACGCTTATGACTGCTTGCCAGCGCGAACCAAACGCGCGGCAAGGCGCATGGCTTGTAGCATTCCACGCGGATCGGCCGTTCCCTTTCCTGCGCGATCGTATGCGGTGCCGTGGTCAACGCTCGTTCGTACAATGGGCAAACCGAGCGACACATTGACGGCCTCACCAAAGCTGAGAAGCTTCATCGGGATGGTCGCTTGATCGTGGTACATCGCAACCACTGCGTTGTACACGCCGCTCGCGCCGAGCCGAAATGCGCTCTCGGCGGCCACGGGTCCGCGTATCACGACGTCGATGCTCGCTCGTGCAAGACGCTTTCGCGCCAGCACGATGCCACTGCCAATGGCGGCAGTCTCTTCGCAACCGATTAGACCGTGTTCCCCTGCATGCGGGTTTAGCGCCGCAACGGCAACCACGGGCCTTGTGCCGGGTGCTACCAGTCGGCGAATCAACCACGCGGTCCAGTACGTTGCACACGCCACGCCTTCTTTGGTGATTGCCTTTGGCACGGCCGACAACGGCAAATGCGTCGTGACGAGCGACGTTGTGAGCGCCTCGGACCAGAAGGCCATGACGACCTCTTTTGCGCCAAGGCGCGCAGCAAGGTACTCGGTGTGTCCAAGAAACCCGCGCGCGCCAGGAGCACCAGAGCGAGAAATGGCGTCTTTGCTGACCGGTCCGGTGACAAGGGCGTCGGCATGCTCTCCTGCCACCAGATCGGTTGCAACGTCAATGTACTCGAGCTGCGCGCGACCTGCTCGGCGTGAGGGCGCGCCTGGCATTCGGTCGCGCGCCGCGAGAGCCGCACCAGGTTCGAGCACGGGGATCATGCATGATGCAAGCGTAAAGGCCTTGGGTGCATGGGGCACTTTGACCAGACGCGCGCGATCGACGCCAACGATGCCTGCAGCCGCGCGGAGCGCACCGAGATCGCCAACGAGCAGCACACGCACATGGTCGCGCGCGCGATCCAAAAGCCGCGCGGCAGCGGCGACGCTCACCTCCGGTCCAATTCCCGAAGGGCAACCCATGCTGACCGCGAGGCGCACTTCGGAGCGTTTCATGGCGCGCACTTGTTCACTACGCTTTCGTTCCGCCAACCGTAATCGAGTCAATCTTGATGGTTGGGCAGCCCACACCTACGGGCACGCTTTGACCGTCTTTCCCGCAGGTCCAAATGCCGTCGGACACTTCCACATCATGGCCGAGCATCGTGACTTTACGAAGAACGTCGGGGCCGTTACCAATAAGGTTTACGCCTTTGAGCGGATAGGTAATCTTGCCATCTTCAACAAGATAGCTTTCCGTAAGTGAGAAAACGAAATCGCCATTCGAAATGTCGACTTGCCCGCCACCGAACTTCACAGCAAAAATCCCTTTTTTGACGCTTTCGAGAATTTCGGCTGGATCGTGGGGGCCCGCGACGAGAATCGTGTTCGTCATCCGCGGCATGGGTGCGCATGCGAAGCTCTCGCGCCGGCCGTTGCCGCTCGGCTCGCACGCGTAGTGGCGCGCGCTCAGCCGATCATGCATGTATTTTACAAGTTTTCCGTTTTCGATGAGGATGCTCGAACGTGGCTCGTTGCCTTCGTCGTCCACGTTGAGCGATCCGCGTGCCTGAAGAAGCGTTGCGTCGTCGATCACGGTGCACAGCTCGCTCGCAACCATGTGACCCAACTGCCCGGTGTAGTGGCTCGTGCCCTTGCGGTTGAAATCGGCCTCGAGCCCGTGGCCAACAGCCTCGTGCAAAAGAATGCCGCTGTCGCCGGGCGCGAGCACGACTTGCATCGGACCTGCGGGCGCTTCGCGCGCATCAAGCATGAGAATCGCTTGCGCGGCGGCACGAGCGGCGTGCCACTCGGGCGACTTGCCGTCAAAGTAGCCTAGTGTCGTTCGTCCTCCACCGCCCGAGCTGCCTTCCTGGCGCTTGCCACCATGCTCGGCAATGACTCGCACGCCAAAGCGCATGAGCGGCTGCACATCACGCGCGAGTTTTCCGTCGCTGGTAACAATGAGGATCTCGCGGATTTCCTCGGCGAACGAGCACTCGACTTTCACGACACGCGGATCGTGCGCGTGGGCAGCGGCCGCTGCGCGCTCGAGAATTGTCCGTTTCTCGGTGCCTGGCACGTCGAGCGTCACCGCACCAAGTTCGTAGCGGCTCGGCAACGTGCGAACGGAAATGTGCTGCGGGCAAGAGCTCACGCCACCCGATGCAATCGATGCGGCGGTGTGAGCCGCGCGGACCATGGCATTCCAATCGAGTCTTTCGGTGTACGCGTAACCCGTTTGGTCGCTTTTCTGGGCACGAACACCAAGCCCCATCGAAACGCCGCGCGAGGCGCTTTTCAGGATCCGTTCGTCGTAGACCAAACTGCCGGCCGCCCGATACTCGAAAAAGAGATCGGCGTAGTCTGCACCTTTCGACAGCGCGACGGTAAGAAGCTTGCCGGAAAGCTCACGATCGATTTCGCTTGCCCCACCGGGACCGAATGGCGCCTTGTACAGCGCAGACTGAGTCGGCATGAAAGTGCACTGTAGCAAGGTATTGTTTAGCACTACTGCCGGAATTGCCCGGCAGTAGTGCTAACGAAGTCGCGGGAGCGACTTCGCGGAGGGGTGAATTGCCCGCAAAGCGGGCAAAAGGGGGCTCCGCGCCCCCTCGAGACAAGTCTAACATGACTGCTTTCCGCGAAGCGGAAACGCGGCCAGCGCGGGACGAAGTCCCGGCACAGTAATGTTAGGTGGTTCTGGAGAGTTTGCTAAAGGTAAAAAAGAAATAGGACGCATGAAACCTATGCGAAAGCACACGGCGGAATTTAAAGCAAAAGTAGCTTTGGCAGCCTTGCGTGAAAACATAAACCTGCCAGACCTAGCGAAGCAGTTCGAGGTTCATCCAAACCTTATCTACAAGTGGAAGCGCCAGCTCGTCGACAACGCGGCCCGCTTGTTTTCGGCGGTACCACAACCAGTCATCACGATTGACACCAGCAGCAGCGAGCGCGAAGAGCTGCTGCTCAAGAAGATCGGTGAGCTCATCGTGGAACGCGATTTCCGGTCCGCAAAGCGCCCTCGCTGACGCAACCCTGGCAAATGTCCGTGGTGCCGGTAATGAAGCCACGTGCAAAATCGATGAGCGTCAGAAGTGTGCAAACCGAACGCTTCGGGGCATCGCCTCCGCCTCGCGTCATTACTGTCACGGTAAGCGATACGCGCTCTGCACAAAGTGACGCGTCAGGGCGCGCTCTCATCGAAGAGCTCGCGGCGTTCACGCTTGTCCGTCATGTCATCGTGCCCGACGATCCTGCACGCATCGCGGCGCTCGTCGAGGATGCCGTAGAGCACAACGAAGCCGACGCCATCGTTTTTTCTGGCGGAACGGGCATCTCCGCGCGCGACCAAACCGTCGAGGCGCTCGAGCGCCTGTTCGACAAGAAACTCGACGGCTTCGGCGAGGCCTTCCGTTGCCTTTCATGGGATGAAGTCGGACCGCGAGCCATTCTCTCGCGCGCAACCGCCGGCACCGTGGGAAGCTGCCTTGTTTTCTCGTTGCCAGGAAGCGAAAAGGCCGCGCGTCTAGGCGCCCGCGCGCTCATCGCACCCATCCTTGGTCACGCGGTCAATATCGCTCACGGACGCACCGCACACTAGGAGCCAGCGTGACAATCGCCTCCCATGACTTACAGAAAAAAGTCGCTGAAGTCCGATAAGGAGGGCAGCACATCCACCTCGTCGCCCACCCGAATGTCTGTGGTTTGATTGGGAACGCAAACCAGGGCATTGGCCTCGGCCATGGTTGTCATGGCACCGCTCGCTTGATTGCCAAAAATCGTGACGAATAAGCCCTCGCGCGAGGGAATCAACAAGGCTCGCGCGAACTCTGTCCGATTTGCGTGCGCCTTGCGCGCGTAAGCGTGCGTCATGCGTGCGCGGACGACGTGGGGTAGTGCACGCGCGTCCCCCTGCAGGGTGCGAAGCAAAGGGATCCCAAAAAGTGTGAAGGTTACCATTGCAGCCGCGGGGTTGCCTGGCAGACCCATGGCAATCGCGTTGCGACGCCCGGGGCGCATGAGTTGTCCAACAGCGATGGGTTTGCCAGGTTTGATTGCCACGCGCCAGAAGTCCAAACTCACGCCCACGGCTACAAGGGCGGATCGCACCAGATCGTGATCGCCGACGCTCACGCCACCCACGGTGAACACGACGTCGGCTTCGTTGAAGGCTTCGTCGAACGCTTGCACAAGGGCAAAATGGTCGTCTCGCACGCACGGCAAAACGCGTGCAACTGCACCGGCCCGCACGGCCATCGCGCGCAGCATGACTGTATTCGACTCGGCAATGGTTCCGTAAACCGCTTCGGTACCGGGACGGCGAAGCTCGTCGCCCGTTGCAATGACTGCGACCTTCGGTTGTCTGTATACTACAAGCTTTGCGCAATCGGCCGCAGCTGCGAGCGCGAGGTGCGCAGGCCTGAGCCGGGTGCCCTTTTCGATCGCGACCGCGCCAGCAGCAAGATCGGCACCGCGGCGTCTTACGTTTTCGCCTGGCTTGGGCGCCTGCATGAACGTGGCCACATCGCCTTCGCGCGTCACGTGCTCTTGCATGACAACCGCACGGGCGCCTTCGGGCATGGGCGCGCCGGTGAAGATCCGCATGGTGGAACCAGCGGCTAGCGGGCCAGGCACACTGCCGGCGCGGACCTCGCCACGCACCGGCAGCTGCAATGGCAAACCCGCGTCGAAGTCACCGGGCTCTACCGCGTAGCCATCCATCGCGGCGTAGTCGAATGGCGGAAGATCGGCTTTTATGCACACGTCTTCGGCGAGCACGCGCCCGTCGGCGTCATCGAGGTCGACGACCTCGGACAAAAGCGACGGAGTACCGAGCAAAAGAACGCGGGAGCGGGCCTCTTCAAAACCAATCATCGTCGTAGGGAGACCGCTTTCAAGTTGACGCGAGTTCAAGGCGGCGGCGAGGAGCGGACCGGAACAGCCTGCTGCGGCTTTGAGGACCGCACCGCAGCCGCCAACGCAGAAATCGCGTCAAATCGAAAGCGGGTTAAAGTTCGTCGTCGGCAAAGGACATTACGTCGCGAATCTTTGTGGTACCACACGCTAGCGCCACGAGACGGTCGAAACCAATCGCGTTGCCAGCGCTTTCTGGCATGCCTTGCGCGAGCGCACCCAGGAAGCGCTCGTCAATTGGGTAAACGGTCTTTTTTTGCCGGCGCCTTTTTTCCTGATCGTTCTTTAAGCGCGCGCGCTGCTCGCCCTCGTCGGTGAGCTCGCCGAAACCGTTGCATAGCTCAACACCCGCGACATAAAGCTCGAATCGTTCGGCAACGGTCGGCATGCTTGGTTTTTTTCGCGCGAGCGACGCCTGCTCGATCGGGTAGTCAGTCAAAAAAACGGCATATTCGAGTTTCTCGAGTTGGGGCTCGATCGTTTCGACAAGCATTTGAAAAAAGCGATTTTCATCGTGCTTGGCGAGCCACGATACTTCTTCGGAGCTTGTCTTCGCCCATCGCTCGAAAGCCTCGAAAATGGTGATGCGCGCAAAAGGTGGGCGCACGTCGATGTGCCGGCGACCAAGCTCGACGAAGCCGCCAGTGACGCGCGCCACGAGCTGCTCGGTGTCGCGCATGATCGCTTCCACCCGAGCGTGCGGCAGGTAAAATTCGATAAGGGTAAACTCGGGGTTGTGGCGCTCGCCGCACTCGCCAGCCCGGAAAGCTCGCGTAATCTGGAAAATGCGCCCGTGCCCCTCCGCGAGAAGGCGTTTCATCTGGTATTCTGGCGATGTGATGAGAAAGCGTGCGGGCGCTGCCTTGGATGCAACAACGCCTGTTGGAACGACTTCGAATGCGTCCAAGTGCAGATCGAGCCCGGGCGACGGAACCATAAGTGGCGTATCGACCTCGATGTAGCCGCGTGACGCAAAAAACGCGCGAACATCGGCGAGAATGCGCGCCCGCGCTGCCAAAAGCTTCACGGAGCGAGCCCTCGAAGAAGGACATCAGCGAGCTGCGTTGCGGCGCGAGCAAGTGCGCCCCGCTCGGCACTGCCAAGGGCCCATGTAATCGTGATGCCGTCGAGCGCGCCGAAGATCGCGCGCGCCGCAACGTGGGGGGAGATGTCCGTCCGAAAATCGCCGGCAGCTTGACCAGCCGAAACGATGCGTGCGATCGCATCGAGGTAGGCAATGAATTTCGGTGCAGCGAGCTCTTTGAGTAGTTGGGTCGATTGGCGAATAATAACCGTGATAATTTCCGCCATCTCGCGCTCGCCTTCGAGCAGGCCGAGCTGCATGCTGATGACCGCGCGCAGCCGCTCAGGCGCCGTTTGCAGCTTTGGCAGCTCGCTCTTCATGTACGCAAGAAGGCTCTCGACGCGATCTTCGAATAGCGAAATAAGCACATCTTCCTTTGAGCGGAAGTAAAGGTAGATGGTTCCATCGGCAACGCCGGCTGCCTTGGCCACGTCGCTCACGCGCGTTGCATGAAAACCATTGGTGGCAAAAACGCGCACGGCCGCATCGAGAATGCGATCACGCTTGTCGCCCGGGCGCCTACGCTTGCGGAGGCTGCGCGCATCGGACGGGCGCGCGAGCCGTTGCCCAGAGGCCACTTTTTTAGCCATAACGCTCACTCAAACTGAGTGAGGATTCACTCATTACAGTAGTCGAGCTACCAAACCGCGAACCCTGGGTCAACCGAAGCACATGTCGATAGCGACTTGACGAACGAAAGGGACATGTCAGAAGTAGGCCATGAAACGTTGGCTCACACTAATCGGTTTAGCAGTGTTGCTGCAGGCCTTGTGCGGTTGCATGGGCGCAAAGCACGCTTGGTCACCCACACCCGTAGCAACGCCGCACGTGCGCATCGATCCTCAACAAATTTTTCGCCAGAAAAATCGCATCTTTGTACGCGTTACGTTCACGAATCTTACGTCGAATATGCTCGTCGTGGATCGCGATGCGGTGACCCTGCAGCTCTACACCGGGCAAGTTCTTCGGCGGTCGTCGGGAAGCACCACGCGTCATGAGCCGTACGTTATAGCGGCGCATGCGTCGCACCCAGTTTGGGTCGACTTCAAAGACGATTCCATCCTCAATAGCACCAGCGCGCGTGTCCTGTGGAGCGAAGCTGTCCGCGACATGGCTGGGCATGCCATCCAAATCCCGCCCATGCAAACAACCGCCTTGCAACAGTAAATTCCTAGCCCGCTTTCAAGTTGACGCGAGTTCATCGTAGGGGCGCAGCATGCTGCGCCCCTACGAATGCGTTTGCTAACGATGAAATCACCTCAACCTGAAACCGGTCTAGCAGACATGACCTACCGGATTGCCATTGACATCATACGTTCAGCAAATGCGCCGATTTGGGAACCCATCCACGGGCCAATGAGCGCGAGCGCAGCCACAACGGCAATGAGCCTTGGCAAGTGCGCAATGGTTGGATCTTGAATCTGCGAGGCGGCTTGGAATGCAGCCACTACAAGACCAACGATCGCAGCAACACCGAGCACGGGCAACGCGACCGAGGCCGATAGCAAAAGCGCGTTCTGCGCTTGCTCGAGCAAAGTTGCTGGAGGCATTAGCTTCCGTTGGCGTCGTCGCTGGCGCTGGCGTCGGCAGCGGAATCATCAGAATCGACCGAAGCTTCGGGCACCGAGGTGTCAGGTAGTGTTTGCGATGGAGCAGCGTCGTCGGCCCCAATGACGGTTCCCTGGCCTTGGACGCACGGAGCTGCCGTGGCCGTTGAGCGATCCGACGGGCAGCACCAGTCGGCATTGTTCCAACTGGGCGCGGCCTGTTTGCCAGGCAGGCATACGAGACCACTTTGGCAATCGGAGTTGCCGTTTGCCGTTTCGCAACGAGCACCTTCGCCGCCGTTCGAACACGCAGCGATTGCGACCATGATGATCGACGCGGCGACAACACCACTCGTTACCCATGCTCTAAGAGGATGTTTACCAGCCGTTGCGAGCGACGTGAGGCCAAGGCGGTCCCGAGGAGCCCGCGTAAGCGTACGTTGTGGTACGTGCGCAGGCACCGCAGGGACCAACGAAGGCATTCGCGGCGCGCAGCAGGCTGGTAAACATCCTCTAAGGCGGCCACCACGTTTCATTGAGCCTTTGATGGCACGGAATGGAACCGGTGTGCAAGCGGCACTCACTCGCTCTTGCGTTTTTCGCCCTTGGCCTCCACGGCCTGAGCGAAAATCGTAACGTACTGGGCCGCGCTCGCCATCGAAAACACGAGGGACAAGTAGACGAGCACGCGTCCAACGTGAACAAAATCGACAACCCCGAGATCAAAACCAAAAAGCGAGAGATGGTACGGGTAGCCCGCAAGGAGGGCGATGATGCCAATCATTTGCAGCGCGGTTTTCGTTTTGCCTTCTTGACCAGCCGAGATGACAACGCCTTCGCTTGCAGCAACGCCTCGCAACCCCGTGATGCTGATTTCGCGCGACAAAAGAACGATGACAATCCAAGCTGGAATGCGCCCCATCGGCACCATCCAGATGAGGCACGCCATGACAATGAGCTTGTCAGCAAGCGGATCGAGCAATTTTCCGAGAACGCTCTCGACACCGAGCCGGCGCGCCAGGTAGCCGTCGAGCACGTCGGTCAGCGCGGCTGCGGTGAACACGAGCGCCGACCACACGCCCGATCGAGGCGTGTCTTGGTCGAGCAGCCACAGGCAGAGCGGGATCATCACGATCCGCCCAAACGTAAGAAGATTGGGAATGTTGACGGCGTCGTGCGCAAGCGTTCGCCGCACCTCTTTGCGGCGTTGCCGGGGGTCGAACTGCGCAGAAGCCTCGTCCTCTTCCACGATGGATGGGTGTAGACGGTTGTGGGCCACGCGTCACGCCCGAAATGCCGCGGTCGGGCGCCATGAATGGCGCCCCCTACCCGCAGCCGCCGCGGTCTAGTGTTGCGAGTATGATCGTTCTGGAAGCGGCAGCTTAACCCATTCGTTGTAAAACGTTTCGATGTCGGGCTCGAAATCGTGCAACACCGGGTACCACGGTGTTGGTGCCTCGACGTCGTGCATGCAGCCGCACCGCGGGCAGTAGTATTCGCGATACACCTGCCAATGAGTATCGGGCGACATCAGCTCCGGATAAACCTCGTTCATTGCGTCTTCGGTTTCACGCACGTAAACCAAGGCATTGAGTTTCCAGTTTTCGCGATAATCGCCAAAGCTGTGTCCGCAATCGCACTTCGTTTCCCATTTCTTGGTGTGGTGATCGCTGACAATATACAGGTGGGGACCAAGGGGCAGCACAATGGTGTCTTTCATGCCGGTTTTGGCCTGCAGCGCTTTGATATACATTTTGAAGCGCTCGCCATCCTTGGGCATGGACAGCATGCGCAAGGTGGTATCCCAGTCCAACCGGCCTTCGATCATATGATTGATTTGTTCTTGGGTATACGTACTCATCTTCGTCTCCAAAGTCATTGAATCTTGGTCAATTGGGACGGGCCCGTCCACGACGGGCCAGCCCCATGGGAAAAAAGGAATCGCGGCCGGCTGGCTACTATTCCTCCACCAGAACCACGGTGTGCACGTCTGGCAGCTTCGAGAGGTCCATGCGGAACTTGGCGCCATAGCTGGGCACGCCGAGCTCGGTTTCGTCCACGACCCATTCCGGCGGCAGCGCCCAGAATTTGCGGAAATTGTCGAGGAACTTGGGCGAAAGACTAAAGCTGGTGGCGTACATGTGACGTACTTGCACCGACGCATCCTTGCGCAAAATACGTTCGCGCTCGGCTTTCATCCAATCCCGCGTGGGCTTCGCGCGGTTGATACGTTCCCCTCGGATCTCGGCGCGGCGTTTCGCCGTGGCTTCCGCATCCACATGCCATATGCCTTTTTCGTCCCGATTGCAGACGGCACCGTAAACCTTTTCTGCATATTCCTCGAGAAGGATCTGCCCATTCAAATCCTTTTCGATGGCCTCCACCTCGCGGTCGATGGGATCGCCGAAGCCGGGACCACCACGAAGATAATTCAAATACAGGTCGTAGTTGTCGTAGCAGTCTTCCGTGGTCATGCACTGTTGATCGCGTTTCACCACGGAGCCGCGGCTAATGTGCTTTTCGTAGTTGCCGTCGTCCGGATTGCCATCGCTGCCCAGCGGTAAACTTTGCCCCTTGGCGATGCGATCCTTCAAACCTGTTTTGTGCGCTTCGAAGCGGTAGCCGGCAGCCGAAGGATAGCCGCCCATGATACCCCAATCGCTGTTCATGTAACCATTGCCCATGAAGAACATCGTCCAATCCTGGGCTTTCCAAACCATGCGCAGCGATTCGAATCCGGCGCCGCCGCGGTATTTGCCGTAACCCGCCGAGTTGATTTTGATGTTCCGACCCAAAAAAAGGAGCGGCTCCGCCATTTCCCAGATCTCGATATCACCCATGTCGCCTTCTGGGTTCCAAATGGCGGCCGCGTGATTCAGGCCGTCTTTCATGGCGCAAGCGCCCGTGCCGCAACTCGACGACTCAAAGCTATTGACCGCGTGGATTTCGCCTTCCTGGTTGATGCCTCCACCTTGTAGCCAATTGCTCGTATTCGCATTGCCAGCGTTGACTTCTTCGAGATAGCCGCGGCTGAAATAGGCGTGGCTAAGGCTACGCCACATGGTCGTCCATGCGCTGACCAGGAAGTGCCAGGCATAGGCATGGCCGGTGCGCCGGTCGTCGGGGTTGTTCCACGAACCTTTGGGCATGTGAAATTCCGTGCCGTAGTAAGCGCCGTCGTTGATGCGCTGGGTGGGCACCAGAGTTTGCGTCATCATCACCCAAATGCCGCTGGTGAAGGCCACCTGATGCGCATTGTAACTGTGCCAACCCCATCGGCTCGCGCCTTCGAAGTCGAGCCGCCAAGATGCGTCGGCGCGGATCTCCACCTCCACCGGCGCGTGCATGATGGAATCGAGCTTGGCAAAGGCGTTGCTCGTCTGCACGTCTGGATGGTTGTATGGCACATCAACAAAGGCCACCTTGCGGTACTTGCCAGGAATCGTCATGGCCTTGATGCGCGATTGCAGACCACGCCGGCCTTCCTCGATAACCTCGAAGGCAAATTTTTCGTACGCCTCCATTCCCTCTTCGGCCACCACTTCTTCCACCAAGGTGCGAATCATATGGCAGCCTGCAATGCGGGTTTTTTCATCGAGAATCCAATACTTCGGCGTGCGCACCGAGCGCTGCGATTCGTGCAACCAATCGCGATAAGGCTTGTCGTTCGCGCCCGTTTTGCGACAGGTAATCATGTAGCCGTCGCCAAAGCGTTGGGTCTGTCCCGTGGACATCGAGCCTGGCGTGACAGCGCCGGTGTCGATGACGTGCGTGACGCCTCCGACCCAGCCGATGAGCCGTCCGTCAATGAAGATCGGCACGATCGTGGCGATGTCGCACGGATGGACATTGCCAATCGAGCAATCGTTGTTGGTGAACATGTCACCAGGGTGGATGCCGGGGTTCGTTTCCCAGTCATTTTCGATCATGTACTTGATAGCTGCACCCATCGTTCCGACGTGAATGATGATGCCGGTGGACGTGAGCACGCAGTCGCCTGCTGCGTTGTAAAGCGTGAAGCACAATTCTCCTTCCTGCTCCACGATCGGGCTGGCAGCGATTTTCTTCGCTGTTTCACGGGCGTGCACGAGGCCACCACGCAGCTTGGAAAACAGCTTCTCGTAACGAATCGGGTCGGACTCACGCAGCGCCAGTTTCTGCAGACCATTGTAATGACCGGTGTTGGCCGTACGTGAAAGGATGCTTTGGCGGAACTCCCGCAAGGTCTGGCCGTTTCCAAGCAAATCGGCAAAGGGCGTATTCGGGTTTTTCTGAAATGGGCTCATGATTTTATCTCCTTGAATCTCATTGAAATCAGTGCGTGGATTTTCCTTGCGTCTCGCGCAGGTGGAACAAGCGGTGCTTGTCCAAGGTGGTCGCGAAACCATCAGGCACAACGAACGTGGTCGCGTCCGATTCGATGATGGCGGGGCCGAAGATCTCGTTGCCAGGTTTGAGCGCCTCCATTTTCCAAATCACTGCATCAAGCCATTTCTTATGGCGGTAGAACTTACGGGTACCGAGGTGCGCCTCGGCGGGTGGAGTGGGGCCGCCGTCTGGGTCTTCGGGCAGCACCGGTTTTTGCGTGGCGACGGTGCCGCGCATGATGACGCCGGTGACGGAGAACCCGAGTTCCGGCGAACGCGCGGCGCTTGCATAAACTCGGGCATACGTGGCTTCAAAAGCGTCGGCCATCGCGTCCCAATCACCTTCGCTGGCCGCCCGATGAATCGGAGAGATGATTTCGAGGTCGTTCAGCTGACCCATGTATTGCATGCGGAAACCAGGGCGCAGGATGACGTCTTTGGCTTCGAAGCCATTGATGCGGAATTCCTCGACCACCTTGGCAGTCAGTTCTTCCCATGCCTGCTGAATGGCGCGCGCGGCTTTGCGCTTGTCGTCCGGCGAGCTGTTTTGCGGCACCGCCAAGTCGACCGATTTGTCGTAGCGGTATTCGAAGTCGGCGCAGGCGCAACCAAAAGCCGAAAAGCCTGCCGCCCACGCGGGAACCACCACGTCTTTGAAGCCCAGGCCTGCCGTGTAGCCGTACGTATGTACCGGCCCGGCACCGCCGTAAGAGAAACACACGAAATCGGTCGGACTGTAGCCTTTGGCCGCTACATTCGAGCGTAGATATTCGTGCAAGTGCAAATCAAGCAATTCGATCACACCCGCCGCGGCGTCTTCCACGCTCAACCCCATGGGTTCGGCCACTTGCTGCTGAATATGCCTACGGGCGCGCTCCACATCGAGCTTGATGTGGCCGCCAAGGAAGTTATCGGGATTCAAATAACCCAACACCACATGGCAGTCGGATACAGTTACGGTATCAAGACCACTTTCCGGCCAGCACGTACCCACGCGGTAGCCAGCGGAATCCGGCCCAAGTTTGATGGCATTGCTGTACGGGTCGATACGCACGAAACTGCCCGCGCCCGCGCCCACGGAGTCCATCGTCACCAGCGGCAACGACAGCACTAGGCGCGCCATGTTCGGGTCCGATGCAATGGCAAAACTGCCTTTCGTAATGAGGGCCATGTCGAACGAGGTGCCGCCAATGTCGCTGCACGCGATGTTGTCGTAGCCAAGCGCTTCGCCGAGAAGCTTGGAGCCGATCACGCCGCCGATCGGGCCCGAAACGATCGTGCGCGCCAACTCCGACGCCTTCCATGAAATGGTACCGCCGTGCGTGGCCATCACCCGCAGGTCGAACTTGCCGCCATGCTTCTTGAAACGATCGCTCACCTTCTTGAGCGTTTGGCGTGACGGTTCCGCCGCATAGGCCTCCAAGATGGTGGTGTTCATGCGGTGGCTTTCCTTGCGCGCCGGGTAGTAATCGACCGAGGCGAACACGGGCAGATCCTGGTCAAGCTTCTGCAGCTCGCTCTTCGTGATGTCGCGCACCTTGCGCTCGCTCGCGCCGTTTTTGTGCGACTGAAGCAGGCAGATCACGATCGCTTTGGCTCCGGCGCCTACAAGCTCGCGCACGGCCTCCCGCACTTCGGCTTCGCGCACCGGAATCACCACTTGGCCTTGGACGTCGGTGCGCTCGGTCACACCGCGGATGCGCTGCAAGGGCACCAGCGGATCGTCGTACTTATGAGCGTTCAGGTGGATGCGCTCCTCGAGCGCATAGCCAAGATAGCTTTGCACCGCCCGACCCATTCCGTGCACGTGTTCAAAGCCTTTGTTGCAGAGCAGGCCGACATCGAGTCCTTTGCGCTGCAGCACACGGTTGAGCATGGCGGTACCGCTGTAAACGCAGGTAACGAGCTCGGGATAAACGCCGTCCACGTCGCGCTGCCAATGCGCCAGCGCGTCTTGCGAAGAATTGTAGATGGCTAACGATTCGTCGTCAGGATTGCTTTGCGCTTTGCCGACGACGAAACGCCCGTCTTCGCGGACGAAAAAGGTATCGGTCATGGTGCCTCCTGCATCGATGCCGAGCACTTGCACCTTCGATTGGGTTGTTTGCACGGAAATGCCTCCTACGAATCTATCTGTAAAAATCAATCAGCACGACATTCGAAAATATTGATTATCAAGAAAACGAATGAGGCACGGACCGTAAGGCCATGGCGATTCCGAGGTAAAGTAGGAAGGTGGATGACGCACCGCGACGGCGACCCTGCGGAGAGAAAAGAAAGCGAAAGAAGCGGCCTACTCGGCCGTGCCTCAAATGCGTCTCACAATGCAAGTCACACTCGTTGGTCAAGGCTTCGTTGTTTCATGAGCACCTTTTTGATTTCATAATCTAGCCCAGACGATTCATTGCGCGATTGCGAAATACATGAATTTCTTGACGGATGCATCGGCAGCCCCATCAAAGTGTATAATACACATAAATCGCGTAGGGGCACCATTCATGGCGTCCGACCGCGGCATTTTGGAATCCGCACCATTGGCCGATTCCGAGGGCGCGATGAATCGTATTCGGCGGGCTACGACCCCATCACGACAACGCGCCCCTCACCAGCAAATGCGATGAGACCACGCTGCCCGCACGGAGCCTCGCTTGGTCCGAGCGCGCGCGCAACGAGCCTACCAAACCACCAGAGCACGGCTTCGCGCCGAACGCTGACGCCACGACTTGGTACCACGTCGACCGAAAGCACTTCGCCGCGGGTTTCGACAAGGACGGCGCCGCTGCCACGGAGCTGCACGATTGCCCAGGATTCGCCTCCGCCCGTTGCGATACGACCATTTTCGGACGTAAGGCGACAATCCCATCCAACAAGAACGTCGTCGCGCACGAAGCAAAGCTCGTCGCGAAGCACGAAAGGCATGAGTTTGTAGCCTTGGCGTGCGACAAGTGCGAGTTCGCCGTCGCCCATCACATGAACGATGGGGCCGCCCTCGAAAAGCTCGCTCGCTTCCTTTTCCTTGCCTTGCGCTTGGTCAAGCTTCTTGACGGCAAGCCCGCTCGTCACCGCGCGGATGGCGTTGAGGCGGACAGCAAAGCCAGGAGCGTCTGCGCGCACAATGGCAGCACCCGAAGCATGAACGGACACGTCAAGCGGCCTACTCATCGGGGCGCCAGCGTACAACGGAGGCGCGCCCAGAAACAGACTCGTTGCGAAAACCCATACCGTGTGAGCGCTCCAGGCCATCCAAACCCCTCGGTCGTGGACCCAAAGTGCGCCGAACCCAAGGCCGAGAACGCAATTGAAGAGGACAGACGGCAACGTGGCGTCGGAGGCGCCGACAGCCGCGATGGCCCCAATGGCGCCACATGCAAGCACTTTCCCCAAGGCCGAAATGCGTGCACTTTGCAATGCGCGCAAAACAACACCTCGGAGCAAGAACTCGGCCCGAACGGCTTCAAGCCCGCTCGTTGCCAGGGTCAAGGCAACCGCTGCGACCGTTGGTTTCTCACGCACAAGGATCGTGGCGCGACCAACGACGAGAAAGCCAACAGCAAGCATGGCAGCGCCCGCACCGAATGCCGCGCCGATCGCAATCCGCCGCCATGGCTTTGCTGCATGAGGAAACCTTTTGGCATGCGAAGGGCTCGTCCACAAAATGCCCATGCGCGCCCCTGCCCACTCCGCGATGACAGCTTGCGCCATGGCCGATGCGAGCGATGCGCTCTCTAGCAGCATGCCGGCAAGGTGCGTGGCCGCATAAGCAACAAGGCCCCACGCGACAACGGCCCATTGCGTAAGCGTGCTACGCGCCGGAGGCTCTTTTTCTTCTTGCGAGTGCTGATTGTGAACGCGGACGTGTTTTGCTGCGCGTCGAGACATCACCCGAGCGTGAAAAGCCTGCCGCTGGCCTCGATGGTTGCGCCTTCGGCCACGTGGACTTCGAGCACGGTGCACGCGGCTTTTGCCTTGACCTCGTTTTCCATTTTCATGGCTTCCACGACGCAAAGGGTTTGCCCGGGCGTGACTTGATCCTTCGGCGCCACAAGAACGCGGACGATGCGCCCGGCCATTGGCGTTTTGATGATCTTGTCGCCACCGCTGGTTGAGCCCTTTTTCGCGGCAGCCGCGGCGCGCTGGCGCTCGGACTCAACGCGCACGTACGAGCGCTGACCGCTTGCAATGGCGCCAAGTTCTGGTGGGGCCCCTTCGGTTGTGAGATCGACAATGCGATTGCCGACGCGAACCGAAAGCGTTGCGTCGAGGGCCACGACGTCGACAGGCACTGCCTTTTCACCGACATGCACGGCGAGCTCACCAGAAGGGAGCTCGGTAACGTCGACGATGGTTGGGGAAGTGCCGGGAGCTGGGTCAAGATTCACGTAATAGCGCATGCTCGAGTACTGAGATTCCGACGAATTTGGGTAGTCGTCAAGCGCCGCACTCTTCTACGCGAACGTAGGCCCACGAGTCGCGTTGTCATGACGTGCGATTCAGGCACGTTTCGCGTGGCATGATGCGACCACGTCAGGTGCGCTGCGCCCTTGCGACACGACCCGTGCGCGCGCGGAGCGGCGGCGAATCGAATGTGAAATCTTGAAATGAGCAAGTGTTTCCCGTGCACTCTGCACAAGTGGCGAGGCTCTTGCTTTGGCACGGTGGCGAGAGCGAGAGAGAGGAACATCATGCCGAGGACACCGACGACGACCGGGCGCGCAAAGAAGGAGCAAGCCACAACCGCTGCGCGCGCTCCCCACGCCGAAACGCGCGATCGAAAACATTCACGACAGGTGCAACAGGTTCGGGGCAGTGCCAACACTGCCAGCGCCAAGAAAGAGCCCGCGGGCAAGCGCGCAAAGGCCGCACCGACGACTAGTAATTCGCGCGCCAAAAGGCGCGCTGCATCGAAACGTCCTCGCAGAGCGGCCGCGGCGCGCGCCCGAGCATCCGGCACGATGATCCCAAAAGCTACCTTAGCGCCGCGCACGACGACTCGCCCGGCAAAGCGTGGTCAGGCTCGCAGTAACCCGCGTCGCAGGACCGTAACAAAAACGATGTCGCGCACCGTGGCACGCACAACGCCGCACAAGAGCAATGCATCTCGCCGACAAGTCCAACGGACGACAACGCGGCGCCGTCAATCCACCCGCCAACGAAGTACCAACAATCCGGCTTGATCGCCTAAAAAATGCCGTCGACTACGGCGCCGCTACTGCCCGCGCCAACAGTTGGAAGCACACGCGTGCGCCCGGTCAATAGCGGCAAAGACTTCTCGTTCGATCGATCGCCCGTGAGAAGCAGGTAGAGACCCGCGCCCACGCCGACCGCACCAAGCGCGCCAGCCGCGATGGCGATGGTCGAGGCTTGCTTGGAGCGCTTGTCGATCGTGCAAAACTCAGGATCACTATTGGGTGCGCATGGCTTGGTCCCAGCAGCAACGCCTTCGGCCCTGTCTCGGCCGCGATTCTGCAACGACGAGTAAAGGAGCGCCTGCTCTACAGCCACGCCACCAAGAATGACGCCCGCACCAATCGTGGCACCGCCAATTACCTTGCGCGTGAGAAAAGGCGAGGTCGAGTTGTGCAAGGTTGGCAAGTCGACGAGACTCTCTTTGCCAGCACTGACGAGCACGTTGCGCTTTGTCGTTGGAACGCCCGGGGCAACGATTTCGACCGAGTGGCTGCCCGCCGCTAGCTGGGCGCGCGCAGTGCCGGCACGCAGGGGAATACGCTTGTCGCCGTCGAGAACGATTTCACCGTTTAGCTTTCCGGCGCGCACGACCACCGTGCCGATGACCGATGCGCTCAAACGATCGACGATGTGCGCGGCGACTTTGCGGAGCGTGTCGTCGTTGGCATCTTTGAGGTTTTCGGCGTAACTCTCTTTGATAACCGTGTCGTCCTTGTCCTTCTGATAGAGATGGATTTCGGCAATCACTTCGCCAGGCGACGGCCCCTTTGATACGAAACCCCAGATGTAACGGTCGGCTCGTATCTGTTCGCTGATCTTCTGCTGGCAGTCCGCGGGGGGCCGCGGCGGGCACTTGAGCGCTGCGGTGAGCATACCGAGCGAACGCGCCGTTTCGAGCAGCGACCATCCTTCTGCCGCGCGAACACGCGAACGCATGGCTCCGGAAAGCGCGATGGCCTGCTCGTCGGCATCTTCGCTATCGAACCCGAGAACTGCCACAGTTACAGTGTGGGGCCCCTGGTCGGCGCGGGCCTGGCGTGGCACGCAGAGCACGCAAAGCAAGGGAAGCGTGAGAGCAAGGGCAAAAGCGAGCCAGGAACGCAGCATCACCCAAGAGCGTATCGCGCTTTCACCCACCGAATCAAAGGGCTACCCTCAGACCCGTGCGCATCACGGGCGGAATGTGGCGTTCCCGCTCCATCAAAGCCCCAAAGGGCCGAACGACCAGACCCACATCCGACCGTGTGCGCGAAGCGCTTTTTTCGATGCTTGAAGCCGACGCTCACCTTGGCGGCCGCAGCGAAGGCGAGCGCGTTCTCGATCTTTATGCTGGAAGCGGGGCTTTGGCGTTCGAGGCTCTTTCACGCGGCGCAAAAAGTGCGGTCTTGGTCGAACAAGCCCGCGATGCGCTCGCCACGATTCGCGACAATGCGCGCTCACTCGGGACAGAGGGACGCATCACCATTGTGCATGGGCGCGTCGAGCACGCGGTCATAGCCGTGGCAGGACCCTTCGATGTCATCGTTGCTGACCCTCCCTACGCGCACATCCATACGTTGTCGTTTCAAGCGGTTCTCGAAGCCACGCCCAAGCTTCTCGCAGCTTCGGGTGCGTTCGTTCTCGAGCACGCGTCGAGCGACCAAGCACCTGCCGTTGCGAGGCTCACGCTCGATCGCAGCCGACGCTACGGTGACACGACCCTCTCGGTGTACCGTCACGCCGGCGAATGCGTCTCGAGACCGCCTTTATGACGAGTCCGCGTCAATATCGTGGCGTGCTGCTCACCGTTGCCTACGAAGGAACGGCCTTCTCGGGCTGGGCGTCGCAAAAAAGTGCACGCACCGTGCGCACCGTCGAAGATGTGCTCCGCGGCGCAATCCAGTCGCTCGATCGAAATGCCCGAGGGCCTCGCGGCGCCAGTCGCACCGATGCCGGCGTCCACGCGCAAGGCCAACTTGCTGCATTCGACACGACCCTCGAGCTGCCGGCTCGCGGCTGGGTTCTCGCGCTAAACCAGCACATGCCTGACGACGCGTGCATTCGCGCCGCGCGAATCGTGTCCGCAGGGTATAACCCGCGCTTGATGAGCCGAATGAAGCGCTATCGCTATTCGCTTGTCTTCGACAAAGTGCGCGATCCTAGCCTACGCCACAGTCATTGGCGCATTGGGTACGAGGTGGACATCGAGGCGATGACTCGCGAAGCCTCGGCCATCGTTGGCACGCACGATTTCGCTGCATTCCGCGCGGCTGGCGACACGCGCGCGACAACGACACGCACCCTCATGGCGGTCACGGTCGCCCCGTCGCCGTCCGACTCGCGTGTGTGGACGATCGCGTACGAGGGCACGGCATTTCTCTACAACATGGTGCGCATCCTCACCGGCACGCTCGTCGACGTTGGGCGCGGGCACCTGCCCAAGGGTACGATCGCGCGCGCCTTGCACGGGAAAAATCGTGCGCTTGCCGGGCAAACGGCACCGGCGCACGGCCTGGTTCTCGAACACATCGACGTGGATCTGCCCGGGCAAGTCGGCGAGTCATGGCCGCCGTGAGCAAGTTTGCAAGCGTCGTGGTGCGCGCGGCCAACCCAAGCGAAGGGCCGGCCGTTGCGGGGCTTTGGCGCGAGCTGTGGGACATTCACGAAACTTGGGGCGGCTACATCGGCAGTCGCGATCCGCGTGTTTACGAACAGCTCGCCGAGCGCCTGTCCAACGATTTTCGCACCCGATCGGGCCAACCGGTGCTTGGTCGTCACGTGCATCTCGTTGCCGCAACATCCGAAGGGATCATTGGTCAGGTCGAGGGCTGGTTCGATCGGCATGGCGTCGACGAAACCACGCCGTACACGTGCGAGGTCCGCTCGCTCATCGTCTCGTCGCGCGCCCGCACGCGAGGCGCTGGCCGCGCCCTCTTGCGAGAGCTCGGTCGCTTTGCCCTTCAGATGAGCCGAGGCAGCGCCGTGGTGATGGCCGCCGAAGTCCTTGAACCGAACCCGGCACATACTTTCTACGCGAAAGCTGGCTACGTGCCTGTCTCGTGGGCCGCGCGCGTCAGCACGGCAAGCGCACGCGATGTGCCCCCGACCGGTCCGTACGTAGCTCGCAGAGCCTTACCAGCCGATGCCCTGTCCATTGCGTTTCTCGATCCAACGCTCGCAGCACGCCGAAGATTGCAGGGCGACGTTCGCTTCGACCGCCCACGCGCCGTCGACGCGACCTTCGTTGGCGCGCTCGCCTCGCACTTGGCCCGACCGCGAGGCTCTCAAGACCCATACGACATCGTAGTCGTTGACCAGAAGATGCGTGTGCGCGCCAACGCAACCCTCTTGACAATGTCGCTCGATCCGCCTTTTTTGCCAACTCGCCGTGCGTTACTCGGACGCTTTGCACTCGACCCAGCACTCCCTGCCCCGCTGCTCGTCGCTCCCCTCATCCGCTTCGCACGGCGCGTAGCCAGCGCACGCGGGGCTTGCATGTTGGAGCTGGTCGATCTCGATCCGCCAGGCAATCCACTCTACGAGGCGATGCGCCTCGCAGGCGGCGTGCCGTGGTCGCGCCTCGTCGAACGCTATGCCTAAAAGGGCGTGCTCTCGAGAAAGTCGTCTGTAACCTGGCAAGGCACTTTCGAGAGGTCTAGAATTTTTGTTTCATCTTGCCGCGTCTTGTCGCGCCATTGGGTGGTTTATGATTCGTCGCCTTTCTATCCAGTCTATCCAGTTTGCATTCCTGCTTGCCTCTGCGTCCCTTGCCTCCTTGGCATTCGCGCCGTCATCGGCCTTCGCCGATCCGCCGCCTGCCGTAGCAACGCGGCCGCCGCCCTCTGCCGCCACGCCGGGTGCAGCCGAAGCGCGCAGGCTCTCTGACGCGTTTGTTGCCGTTGCCGAGCACGTCAGCCCAAGCGTCGTGCAAATCGACATTACCGCACGCGACGAGCAAGAAACGGTTCCTAACCTTTTCAATCGCAACCAAGACTCACCTGTGGCGCGGGGCACGGGCTCGGGTGTCGTGTTCTCGACCGACGGCGCGATCCTCACGAACAACCACGTCATCGATCACTCGCTCACCATCAGCGTGCGCCTTCGCGACGGGCGCATCTTTCCCGCCAAGCTTCTTGGCCGCGATCCTGGTACCGATCTCGCCGTGGTCAAAATCGACGCCGCGGGACTGACTGCCGCGAAGTTCGCCGACTCCGACGCCGCCCGCGTTGGCGAGTGGACGGTTGCCATTGGTTCGCCCTTTGGACTCGGTTACACCGTCACCACAGGGGTGCTTAGCGCGAAAGGCCGCGGCGCGCTCGGCATGAACCTCATCGAAGACTATCTGCAAACCGACGCAAGCATCAACCCAGGCAACTCGGGCGGCCCGCTCTGTGATCTCAATGGCAACGTGCTCGGCATCAACACGATGATCGTCGGGCATGGCACCGGCATTGGCTTCGCCGTCCCGTCAAACCTCGCCAGGCGCGTGGCCGACCAACTCATCAAGACCGGTCGTGTGCAACGCGCATGGATCGGCGTGGGTGTGCAAGACCTGTCACCCGAACTTGCCGCTGCCAAGAAAGTCGACGTGCGCGCCGGCGTGCTCGTCAACTCGGTCGTCGACAACGGCCCTGCGAAGAAGGCAAACGTCAAGCCTGGTGACATCATCGCGAGCATTGGCGGCAAAAGAGTGACCGACACGCGCGAACTCGTTCGCAATACGATTGCCCACGAGGTCGGGCAAACCGTGGTGCTCGAAATTGTCCGCGACGGCAAGCATTACGGCGCATCCGCCGTTTTGGGCGCAAAGCCGGAGCCTGCAGTGCCACCGCTGCCCGTGCAACAGCAAGGCGTCCCGCAGGCCGGCCTCGGCCTCAGTGTTCGCGATCTTTCCCCTCAGCAAACTTCGCAGTCTGGGCTCAGCGGCAAGCCGATTGCGGTCGTTACGTCGATCAATCCGGGCTCGTCAGCCGATCGCGCTGGGCTCAAACCAGGCGATGTCATCATCGAGGCCAACGGCATCGCCGAGCCGAACTCGGCGCAGCTCGTGGAAGCAGCCAAAGGCGGGCAGCTTTTGCTTCTCGTGCGACGCCGCGACCAGAGCTTTTACGCAACCATGAAAAAGTAGCACGCGGGAAAAGGAAAAATTCTCATGCTTGATATTCGACAGTCGCCCATGGGCGGCAATATCCATCATTTTTTGAATGTTGTTGATACGATTTACCGAGACGACCCTCGTTACATTCGCCCGCTCGACATGGATATCAGCGATAGGCTGAATCCGAAAAAGAATCCGTTTTTCGAACACGGCGAAGGCACCCTTTATACCGCGCACCAAAATGGCCTTTGCGTCGGTCGTATTACCGCGCAAATCGACCGCGAGCACCAGCGTCGATACAAAGACAACGTTGGCTTCTTTGGCTTTTTCGACACCGTCGACGACGAACACGTCGCGCGTGCCCTACTCGAGCATGCCGAAACTTGGCTCCGCGATCGGAGCATGAAGCGCATTCGCGGGCCGCTGTCGCTCAACATCAACGAGGAGCTCGGATGCCTCGTGGACGGTTTCGATTCGCCGCCGGTTTTAATGAATCCGCACCACCGGCCTTACCAAGGCGGGCTCATCGAGAAGGCCGGCTACGAAAAGGCCAAAGACTTTTTCGGCTGGCGCTACGAAGTTGGCGAGCTCAATCCGCGCGTGCGCAAAGCATTGCAAGACATCGAGGCAATGCCAGAAATCGCAGTGCGGTCGTTCTCCAAGAAAACGCTGGCGAGCGATGTAGCCATTGCGTTGGAACTCTTCAATGACGCGTGGAGTGAGAATTGGGGCTTCGTTCCCATGACAACGAAGGAAGCCGACAAGATGGCCGCCGATCTCAAAATGTTCATGGTACCCGAGATCACGAAAATCGTGACCATCGATGGCGAGCCCGCGGCCGTGGCCATTGCGCTGCCCAACGTCAACGAGATAATTGGAGACTTGCGCGGCAAACTTTTCCCGCTTGGAATCGTCAAGCTGCTCTGGCGCCTGAAGGTCGAAGGCGTAAAAAGCGGGCGACTCATCATTCTTGGCATCAAAAAGAAGTTTCGCATGCATCGCAAGTATGCGCCGCTGTCGGTTTATTTGTATGGCGCCATGAACAACGGCGGCAAGCAGGTTGGCATGACCTGGGGCGAACTTGGTTGGACGCTCGAAGACAACGCGGCGGTCAATACAGGGATCAAAATGATGGGGGCAAAGAAGTACAAGACGTATCGCGTGTACGAAAAGCCGATTGTGAAAGAATAAGCTCAATTCGATAAGAAAGGAAATTCCCATGTCGAAGGAACAATTCAGCGATCATGATCTGGCGCGCTTCAAACAGGCGCAGCGGCTCGCCTACGATGCCGTCACGCATGTAGAAAAGGAGCTTTACGAGGGCATCACGGAGAAAGAGGCTGCCGCAAAGATCGAGCGCTGGCTGCGCGACCACGGCGTCACGAATTTCTTCCATTATGGTTTTGCTTGGTTTGGTGAGCGTGCGGCGTTTCGAGGGTTCATGCGGCTCGCCGACAATGCGATTTTCACCAACCTCATTCCTCATTTCGGCAAACAGTTTCAGCCTTCGAATCGGAAGCTGCGCAAAGGCGATTCCGTCATTCTCGATGTGGCTCCAGCCATTGGCGACATCGCGGTCGATATGGGATATGCTTGTAGCCTCGGCGAGTCCGAAGCACTTCACGACGCCAGAATGGCCCTCGAGCCGCATCGCGAATTAATCCTAAGTATGGTGAAGGCTGGCAAAACGCAGAGAGATATTTATGCCGCGGTCGACCGACTCATCGCCGAACAGGGCTACGAAGCCGCGCACAGCTTCTACCCAAATGCCGTGCTCGGCCACAAAGTAGGCAGGTATCCAATGCCTATGCTGCAGTTGCCGCGGGTTCTTGGTTTCGGCCCACAAGCTCTTGTTTATCTCGGCAACCACGTCGCACACAAAGCCCTTCACCCCAAAGCGAATGCCATGCCGATTTGGAATATGCATTCCAACGTACCGTGTGAACCCGGGTTGTGGGCCGTGGAGCCCCACATTGGCAAAGGCGATGTTGGCGCGAAGTGGGAGGAGCTTCTCGTCGTCACCGAAGACACGGCCTATTGGCTCGACGACGATCTGGCCCACCACCGCTACTGGAAGGAGCATCGCTCCGCGCATCCTGCCCATACAGCCACAGGTGAACTGCAAGCCGCACGGGGGGCCGCGCCGCGCCTGGGGAGATCCCTGGGCTAGCTGTGTTACGTTGTCCGAGTGTACGCAACCTCGCTGACACCTATCGAAGAACGACTCGACCGCGACGACCGCGTCATTCTCCACGGAATGACGTGGAAAGACTTTGAGATTGTCCTTGCGGTGCGCGGCGATACCGCGGGCGTACGCATGTACTATCTCGACGGTGAGATCGAACTCATGAGCCCCTCGCGCGGACACGAAGGAAACAAAACATTGCTGGCGCGGTTGTTGGAGCATTGGGCCATCGAAACGGGTGCAGAGCTCGAAGGGTTCGGCTCATGGACACTCAAGGAAGAGGCAAAAGAAGCCGGCGCCGAGCCTGACGAGTGCTACATCATCGGCGATCCTCAATTGAAGGACGTGCCTGATTTTGCGATCGAGGTTGCCTGGTCGCGCGGTGGATTGCACAAACTCGAAATCTACGAGCGATTGGGCGTTCACGAATTGTGGATGATGAATCGCGATGGAACGGTCGAGATCTACGCGCTCGAAAAAGCGCACTATGTGCCTGTAAAGGAAAGTCGCGTTCTACCAAAACTCGACGTGGCGTGGCTTGCAGGCTTCTTGAAGCATCCAACACAGCATGAGGCCGTCCTTGCACTCCGCGATGTCCTTCGTGCAAAGCGCTGAAGGCTCATTTGATTTGCGCCCCAATTCTGGCAATAGCTTCTTCGCATGAAAGTTCTTGTCACCGGAGGCAGCGGTTTTCTGGGTAGTCACGTGGCCGAGCAGCTTACGAGGGAGGGTCACTCTGTGCGGGCGCTCGTTCGAAAGAGCTCGAATCGTACGTTTCTAAGTACACTTGCCGGCATTGAGTTCGCCGAAGGCAGCGTGGAAAACCGTGCAAGCGTGGAACAAGCCATGAAGGGCGTCGACGCGGTCGTGCACTCGGCCGGGCTCGTCAAAGCGCGAAGCGAAGCCGAGTTTTTCGCGTGCAACACCGAAGGCACTGCAAACTTGCTCAACGCCGCCATCGCTCATGCGCCGAACCTCAAGCGCTTCGTTCACATCTCGAGCCTCGAGGCGTGCGGTCCGTCGTTCGATGGAAAACCCGTGGCCGTCGATCAACAGAAGCCTGTCACGGCTTACGGGCGCTCGAAGCTCGCCGCCGAGAAAGAATGCACGAGTCGCAAAGACAAGCTTCCGATCATCGTCTTGCGACCTGGCGCGATTTACGGCCCGCGTGACGTTGAAATCTTCGAGGCCTTTCGGGCCGTGCGCCGTCGCCAGTACCCCGTCATCGGAGACGGGAAAATGCTCGCGTGTTACATCTATGGCCCCGACTGTGCGGCGGCATGCATCAAAGCCATCGAAGCAACCGTGGCGAGCGGAAGCATCTACTTCGTGGACGATGGCAAGCCTTTGAGCATGGCACACGCCATGGGTGAGATCTTGCCAGACGCGGTTGGCAGAAAGCCGTTCGTGCGCTTTGGCGTACCGCTCGCCGTGCTGAAGGTTGCTTCCGCCGGCGTTGAGGCGTACGGCAAGCTACGCGGCAAAGCAGTCATGCTCACACGCGAAAAGGTGACCATGCTTAGCCACCACTGGGTATGCGACAGCGCAAGCGCGCGTGCCGATCTCAGATGGAAGCCCGAGGTGACCTTCCGCGAGGGCGCGCGCCTCACAGCAACATGGTACGAAGACAACGGCTGGCTATAACGCGCGCGAAAGGTTCAGGCACATTTTACTATGCTAACGTGGACACTCAAAAAGATTCTCGGCACTTCGCACGAGCGTGAGATCAAGAAACTCAAGCCGCTTGTCAACGAGATCAACAAGCTCGAACCAAAGATGCAGGCGCTCGAGGAACACGAGCTCAAGGCGAAAACGGCGGAACTGAAACAAAAGCTCGATCAGGGTGCGTCGCTCGACGACCTGCTCGTCGAGGCCTTCGCCGTTTGCCGGGAAGCCGGGAAGCGTGCACTTCGCATGCGTCACTACGACGTGCAACTCATCGGCGGCATGGTCTTGCACAAGGGCATGATTGCCGAAATGCGCACGGGCGAAGGCAAAACGCTCGTGGCAACGCTTGCGTGTTACCTCAATGCGCTCGAAGGCAAGGGGGTTCACGTCGTAACGGTCAACGACTACCTCGCACGGCGCGACGCGGAGTGGATGGGCAAGCTTTATGGCTACCTGGGCCTCGAAACCGGAGTCGTCATCAACCAACAGGGCGATCCGGAGAAGCGTGCAGCCTACAAGGCAGACATTACCTACGGCCAGAACAACGAATTCGGCTTCGACTACCTGCGCGACAACATGAAATTCAGTGCGCTCGAGTACATGCAGCGCCCGCTCAATTACGCCATCGTCGACGAGGTGGACTCCATTCTCATCGACGAAGCGCGCACGCCGCTCATCATCAGCGGACAGGCCGAGGCATCGAGCCAAAAATACAAAACTATCGACGAGTGCATCCCGCGTCTTCGCAAAGACGAGCACTTCGTGGTCGACGAGAAGGCGCATTCGGTGTCGCTCACCGACGAAGGCGTGGAGGCGGCCCAGAAGCTTTTGGCCGTGTCCAATCTTTATGATCCGGTCAATCTTGAATCCTTGCACATTCTCAATCAGTGTCTCAAAGCGCATACGCTTTTCAAGCGCGACGTGAATTACCTTGTCACCGACGATGGCAAAGTCCTTATCGTCGACGAGTTCACCGGGCGCGTTCTTCCCGGGCGCCGCTGGTCGGACGGCTTGCACCAGGCCGTCGAAGCCAAAGAGCACGTGCCCATTCAGGAAGAAACTCGGACGATGGCGACCATCACCTTTCAAAATCTCTTTCGCCTTTACGGGAAGCTTGCCGGAATGACCGGAACGGCGGACACGGAGGCCGAAGAGTTTCACAAAACCTACAAGCTTACCGTCGTTCAAATCCCGACGAATCGCGACATTCAACGCACGGATCTCGACGATCTCGTCTACAAAACCGAGCGCGAGAAATTCACCGCGGTGGTGGGTGAAATCCTCGAGGCCCACGAGAAAGGCCGTCCCGTTCTCGTGGGCACGACGAGCGTCGAAAAAAGCGCCGCCATCGCGAAAATCCTTAAGAAACAGGGAATTGCACACGCCGTTCTCAATGCCAAGCAACACGAAAAAGAAGCGTACGTGGTTGCACAAGCAGGGCGCAAAGGCGCCATCACCGTGTCCACGAACATGGCGGGTCGAGGCACCGACATCATTCTTGGTGGCAACGCCGAAATGCTCGCAAAGCTTGAATTCAAAGAGCAAGGGCGCGATTCCAGTGATTCCGAAACAGACAAAGAAGATTTTGAAAAACTTGTTTTGAAATACGAAAAAAACTGCAAACGCGAGGGCGACGAAGTTCGCGATGCCGGGGGCTTGCACATCGTAGGCACCGAGCGCCACGAATCACGCCGCATCGACAACCAGCTTCGCGGCCGCGCGGGCCGCCAGGGTGATCCTGGTTCGAGCAGGTTTTACGTGTCGTTCGAAGACGATCTCATGCGCATCTTCGGCGGGGACCGTCTCAAATCCTTCATGGGGCGCTGGGGCATGCCCGACGACGAGCCCATCGAGCACCCGTGGGTCTCGAAAACCCTCCAAGACGCGCAGCGCAAAGTGGAAGCGCGCAACTTCGACATTCGCAAGAACCTGCTCGAATACGACGACGTCATGAACGAGCAGCGCAAAACCGTTTACAAGATTCGTCAACAGCTTTTGCTTGGCATCTACAAGCCAGAAATCGTCGATGATGACGGCAAGCCAACAGGCACATTACGCAAGATTGCCGTTTTGCCACGCCTCGTCGAAGAGGTGAAACCGGGCGTTATAGAACTCATGCTCCATTTCGGCACGGATACGCATTCCAACGGCGCCTCGGAGTCGGAAGCGAAACGCCCCACCACCATCCAAGGAATCGAAGAAATCGTCGATATGGAGGCACTTCGGGTTGCCGCCTACAACACTTGGGGCGTTCGCTACGACTTCAAAGAAGGCGACGGCAAAAAGCCCGAGGTCGTATTGGATCACTTGATGGAGATTGTGCCGCTGGGTCTCACCGAGCAGCGCGAGCGCTTGCTCGATCTCGTCGATCAAATCATTTCGGCCGTCGTCGAAGAAAGCTGCCCGCTCAACAAACAACCCGATGATTGGGATTGGAAAGGCATTCGCTCGGCCTTCGTGGAACACTTTGGCAAGAAGCCCGAGGACGACTACGAAAAGTTGCACGACCCGCAAGATCTCGCGCACACGCTTTACTCGCAGGCATTCGCGATTGTCGATGAAAAGGAAAAGGAAATGGGAACGGAGCTATGGCTCCGAATCTTCCGTCACTTCTACCTCGAAGACATTGACAAGCAATGGGTCGAGCACCTCACGAACATGGAGCACCTGCGCGATGGAATTGGCCTCCGCGGCTATGGCCAGCGCGATCCAAAGCAGGAATACAAGAAAGAAGGATATGACCTTTTCGTGAATATGATGGCAGAAACGAGTTCCAACGTCATTACGAAACTTATGGGTGTTCGCGTCCAGAAAGAGAGAGACGTCGAGCGGCTCGAAAGCGCCAACGCCGCACGTCACGCAGCAGCGGCTCGATCGATGCAGCTTCGCCATGGCTCAGAACCCGCCGACGGCGACGAGCCTCAAGCGCCTGAGGCTGCAGCCTCCCCCGCGCGTCGTGCCCTGCTGCAGCCCGCGCGACGGACTACGCCCAAGATTGGGCGCAACGATCTTTGCCCATGCGGCAGCGGCGAGAAGTTCAAAAAGTGCCACGGCGCGGCACTTGAAGACGAAAGCAGCAGCCAAAGTTAGTCGAAACAGGGTAGTCTAGTTCGCTGATATGAACTTCGCCCGCCTCTTTCGCGCCGCTGCAACGTCCGTTGCCATCGCTACCTCGGGCTTGCTGGGTTTGCTGGGCGCCGCCTGCGATGCCGGCGCCCCTCCGAATACTGCGAACATCGCGCCGGGGCCAATGCCCGCGGGCGAGTCATGGAACGGCGTCTACTTCCACCCCATCTACGGCTACCTTCACCTCGTCGAATCGGGCTCACAGGTCATCGGTCGCTGGAAGCGCACCAACCAAAGCCATTGGGGCGAACTCAATGGAACGGTGAGCGGCAACGTTCTTCATTATTCATGGAAAGAGCACCAAATCGGAATGGTTGGTCCGAGCGCCACAACCCGCGGCAAAGGCTACTTCGTTTACAAAATGGACGAAGAGGGCCGCCCTGTTCTTGAGGGGCAGTTCGGCCTCAACGACAACGAAAGCGGCAGCGACTGGAGAAACGTAAAACAGGCTCGCGTGCGACCTAATCTCAGGTCGATTGGTGGGGATAGCGAAGGGGTTCCCCCAGGTGGTTTCTGATTTCGTAGGGGCGCCATTCATGGCGCCCGACTGCAGGCGGATGCCGAGGGCGCGATGAATCGCGCCCCTACAATCAGCCAAACGCATACTTCGTAGGGGCGGCCCCCTGTGGCCGCCCCATAACCGTCAAAAAAACGCATCAAAACGCATATTCGTAGGGGCACCCCTTGTGGGTGCCCCTAATCGCATCCGTGCACCGCAAATGTCAGGATGCGTCGTCAGTTCGTCGCCCCGGTCTGACTGGGCCGAATGCGACAATTGCTTGGCGCAATGTGCAAAGCATTTCTGGATTTTGTGCAAGCATATCGCGTGAGCGCTCGCGCCCATTGCCGAGCGCACTGCCAGCGAAGCTCAGATGGTTTCCGCTTTTTTCGATGAGACCTCGCGACAGACCGAGATCGATGAGTTCGCTCGTCCTATCAACACCCATACCGTAGCGTATTTCGAATTCGGCCTCGGTGAATGGAGAGGCCACTTTGTTCTTTGCGAGTTTCACGCGCACCCGCCCGCCGACAATCTCGTCGCTCACCTTTACCTGGCCAATGCGGCGGACATCAATGCGCATTGATGCATAGAATTTGAGCGCGTTGCCGCCGGTTGTGGTCTCGGGATTGCCAAATGTGACACCGATTTTCTGACGCAACTGGTTGATGAACAAAAGCGTCGTGCCTGTCCGGTGCGCGACGGCTGCAAGCTTGCGTAGCGCTTGGCTCATCAAGCGTGCCTGCAGCCCCATGTGCGAGTCCCCCATGTCGCCCTCGATTTCGGCGCGCGGCGTGAGCGCTGCAACCGAATCTACGACAATGAGATCGACCACACCGCATTTTACGAGCATTTCGCAAATGTCGAGCGCCTGCTCGCCCGTGTCGGGTTGCGACACGAGAAGCCGATCGATCTCCACACCGATGCCTCGTGCATAGTTGATGTCGATGGCGTGCTCGGCATCGATGAATGCGCAGATCCCGCCGGCCTTTTGAGCCTCGGCAATCGCGTGCAACGCGAGCGTTGTTTTGCCGCTCGACTCAGGACCGTAAACTTCAATGATCCTTCCGCGTGGGTAGCCGCCCACGCCCGTTGCAAGATCCAAAGCGAGCGATCCCGTCGAGATCGTTGCCACGGGCTCGGTGCCGCTTTCGTCGCCGAGCGCCATAATCGAGCCTTTGCCAAACTGCTTTTCGACTGTGCTCACAACGCCTTTGAGCACGCGCATTTTTTCAGTGATTTGATCGATTATCATTTTTTTCTCCGTTTTCCATTCGCCTGCCAAAGGTAAAAGTGACCCGCGAACGGAGGCGAAAATCGCCCGCGAGCCTGCCAAAAAAAGTGACCCCAAAAAGGAATTACGCCGCGCTCTGCGCCGTGCCGAACGCGTCGCGGTCGAGCACACGGCCGCTCACGGCTTCCCCAACGTCAGACGCCGCAATCGCTGTGCGTCCGTCGAGATCGGCCAGGGTGCGGGCCACGCGAAGGACCTTGCCGTAGGCGCGCGCCGACAGCCCAAGACGCTTCACCGCGTCAGCAAGGATGTTCATGCCAGCTTCATCGAGCGCGCACACGCGTTCGATGTCGTGCTGCAAAAGACGCGCGTTCCATGGCTCCGATACTTCGCCTGCTTCCGCGCGCCCGCGTTGCACCCGACGCGCCATTTCGACCCGCGCACGAACCACACTGCTGCGTTCGCCACATGCTTTGCCTTGCAGAGCCGCGACATCGACAGGCCTGAGCGCAACATGAATGTCGAGTCGGTCGATGAGCGGACCGCTCAGACGTGATCGATACTCGCGCACTCGATCGCTCCGACAATCGCATCGCCGTGTTCCGTCTCCCATCCGGCCACACGGGCATGGATTCGTTGCGGCGATCACCATAGGTCTTGCCGGATAGGTGGCGGTGATTTGTGCGCGCGAAATCGTCACGAAGCCATCTTCCAGAGGCTGACGCAGCGCCTCGAGTGCGCCCCGCCGGAACTCGGCAAGTTCGTCGAGGAACAAAACACCGTCGTGAGCAAGACTGACTTCCCCGGGCCGCGCGAGCTCACCACCGCCCACGAGAGCAGCCTCGCTCGCGGTGTGGTGCGGCGCGCGGAATGGGCGCTCGCCAAGAGAGCGACGCCGCATCCCCGCCACGCTATGAATCGCGAGAACGCCGAGCGCTTCGTCGCGCGAAAGAGGCGGCAAAATCCCTGGCAAGCGTCGCGCAAGCATGGTTTTTCCCGCGCCTGGCGAGCCGATGAAGAGCAAGTTGTGCCCACCAGCGGCAGCGACCTCGAGTGCCCGCCGCGCGGAGGCCTGCCCACGCACGTCGCCAAGATCGTCACGTACTAGCACTTCCGGGAGCGAGTACGGCGACGCGGCTGCTCGCATGAGCGGACCTTCGCCACGCAGCGACGCGACGAGCTCCGCGAGCGTGCTCGCCACCCCGATTTCGATCCCTTCGACGAGGGCCGCCTCGGACTCATTGGCACGCGGAATGACCACGCGACCGACGCCTCGCGCGCGGGCCTCGAGCAAGTGCGCGACGAGCCCACGAACTGGATGCAGGCTTCCATCGAGCGAGAGCTCGCCGAGAAAGAGCACGTCCCGAGGGGCATCTTGGGAAACGGAGCCAAGGGCCGTGAGCGTTGCGACGGCAATCGCAAGGTCGAACGAGCTACCTCGCTTTTTTAGATCTGCCGGCGCAAGATTGGCGACAACACGGTATTCGCTGAGATCGACTCCAACGTTGGCAAGCGCGCTTCGAACGCGCACGCGGCTTTCACGAACTGCAGCTTCGGCATACCCCACTACTTCGAACGACGGGATGCCACGCAGGACCTCGACTTCAACGCGAACAGGATGGGCAGCGAGCCCAACGAGGACAGAGCCATGTGCAATAGCGAGCATGACCCGGGCACATTGCGATCTGTATGCCTAAGTGCATCTTGAATAATTCCCGTAGGATACAAATGCTGGAAACTGGCGGCGACAGATTTCGGGCTGGCGGCGACAATCTTGGGATCGCCAATCATGCGCCTTCGCGGAAGATCGATTGGCTCGCTTTCAAGTTGACGCGAGATTTCGGCCAGAGGCCGCACCGCAGGCACCAACGAAGAGATCGCGTCAAATCGAAAGCGGGTGTCGTCACAATTTCGTAAAATAGGCATAGGCTAGGGTACTCTATCGCGCATGAAGAAGGAGGCCTTGCGACTCACGGCGACCGTCCCCGTTGCCCCTACAACGCTGTACTATGCATGGCTCGACAGTGCTCAGCACTCCGCCATGACGGGCGCCGATGCCACCATGGTTAGCGAGGTAGGTGCGAAGTACTCCGCATGGAACGGTTACATCACCGGGAAAATGATTGCTCTCGATCTCGGTCGCCGCATCGTCATGAGCTGGCGCACAACGGATTTCCCTGATGACGCTGCAGACTCGCGTGTCGAGCTGCACTTCGAATCGCTTGGCGGTGGCACTCGGATCCTCGTTCTTCACACTGACATACCCGAAGGTCAGAGCGAGCAGTTTCGCGTGAGCTGGAACGAAAAGTACTTCATGCCGCTGCGCACCTACTTTGCCAAGGCATTGCCCGATCCTCGCTTGCCTCCACCCGTGCGAAAGCCCCCGCCCCCCCCCGAACCCGACAACGAGGAAGAAGCAGAAGAAGAAGCACCGAGTGCCGACAGCAAGCTTGCGAAGCCTTCCAAGCCGGCCAAGCTGACAAGCGTTGTCACGCCAGCGAAATCGGATTTGCCGAAACCAGACAAACTAGCCAGGCTTGCAGTAGAGGAGGCGCCCGCCCCACCACCAACTGACAACGACAAGACTGCAAAAGGTGAAAAGGCTTTGACAAAGAAGCCAGCAAAGTCTGCATTCAAGAAAAAGAAGGCCCCCAAGAAGCCAGCAGAAAAGCCGGCAAAGTCCACCGTCAAGAAAGAGACCTCGGCAAAGAAGCAGCCCAAGCTTGCAATCAAGAAGAAAGCCTCGGCAAAGAAAGCAGAGAAGCTTGACAAGCCCGCTGCCCCAAAAAAAGCGAAAGTAAAAAAGCAAGCACAAAAGCAAGTCAAACTTGCAGCCAAGAAAAAGCCCTCAGCAAAGAAGCAAGCCAAGCTTGCAGCCAAGCCAACCAAGAAAAAGGCCGCAGCAAAGAAATTGGTAGCGAAAAAACCTACTGCCAAGAAGGCCAAGAAGCTTCAGCGCAGCCGACCAGCAGCGAAGGATCAGAAGAAAAAAAAGAAGGCAAAAAAGCGCTAAACTAGCGATGTGACGATGCGCCGTATTGCCGTTTTGGTTGGTACAATTGGATTTTTGATTGCGGCTTGCTCGTCGGGCAACACATCATCCGGGTCAACGTCTGGAGGCTTGGTGGGCCCTGTCGTCACAGGGCACGCCACATGGTTCAACGCCCATGGCACTTTGAACTGCAGCTTTCCCCCGTTTACGGATTGGATGGTCGGCGCTCCAAGTATGGCGCGCTATTACAATGCGGGCGAGGCTTGTGGCGAATGCCTCAAGGTCACAGGGAAGAGGGGCACCATCGTCATACGAGTTGTCGATAGCTGCCCCGACTGCGACACAAGGGACCCTGTCGCCGATCTCGATCTCTCCCAAGAAGCTTTCAAGCTCGTCGACGATCCCAACGCGGGATACGTGCCCATTACTTTCCAAGTTGTCCCGTGCGATGTCACGGGACCCATGCAATATCGATTCAAAGATGGGAGCACGCAGTATTGGACTGCCATTCAGGTGATCAACCACCGCGAGCCTATCGCCACGGTCGAATACGCCGATAGCAAAGGAAATTGGATTAATTTACCCCGCACCGACTACAACTTCTTTATAGCCGACGGCGGCGTTGGGGCCCATTCGCAGCTCTCGTTGCGAATCACATCGATTTATGGGCAAGTCGTTGTCGATACGGTCAACGTCACCGTGGGCAAGAACGCCATCGACTCGAATACAATTTTCACCGGCACCCAGCAATTCGAATAGTGGTTGTAGGGGCGTAGGGCAGCCACAAGAGGGCCACCCCTACGAAATACAATCTCTACATCGCGACTTCGATGACTTTCCAGTCGCTGAATTCCTTTTCTATATCGACGATGTGCCCTATGCCGGATGACTTGTTGACAAGCACAGTCTTGTCTTCGTTGAAAAAATAAATCTCATCGGAGTTGCTCGTGTCGAGAAACGCCCTCGTGCGCACATGACTCATTAAATTAAAGATCATTCTTATCGCTCGCTCGAAGCAAGCGCGCGATTCGAATTCATCATTAAAACGAAACGAAAGGAATTGCCTATATTCAAATTCGGCAGCCCTTCCTCCTCCCCCAAGAAGCCATATGTCCATCACGTTGTTCGAGGGCCCCATAGACTTGACCAGCGTCACCAGAAAGCCCAGCGTGTCGAAACATGATTCACAATCGAAGACCCGCTCTACGTTTGGGGTTTCTACTGTGGATGTAAACCCAAGATCATGGATTCCTTTGAGAACCATTTCTTCGTCCAGAACTTCTTTTTCCAACTGAAGTATCAATTCCATAGCCATTTTTCATTCTCCTATTCACACAGCAAATCTTAGGGATAAAGGTCAACAACAGACCCACTTCTCACTATCTTGACCTCCTTCAAACCCTTAATGGGATAATCGGTCAATTGTTTGCGCATACTTTCGACATTGCCGCCCCAATCATCCAGATTGAGAACAATCCGATCTGCCTGTTTGTTGTCTACTTTTTGTTTGATATGGCTGTATACGCTTCGTGTATTCGTTTCGGTTTTGGGTGCATGGCAATCAAAGATCTCCCCTTCGATTTTGTAATCTGGTTTTTTCCTACCGGGAACCTGGGGCCTTTGTTCTACATCGTAACCGTTCTTGGCTAGCGTGTCGGCTGCCTCATTTTCTCTTGTTATGCCTCTGATTTTCTCAGCATCGTCTCTAGAATTAAATGTCGCGCGATGTCCCCTCGGCACGGCATTCGCGTCCGGCGACCTGCTTGGTTTGACGACATCGGCTTTTGATGGGCCAGTGGTGGGCGACGACGCCTTGACAGGCGCCTCTGCTTCCGCAGACTTGCTCGGTTCGGTGGCAGGTGCTGAACCGGTGGCAGGCGAACCGGTGCTCACCAAGCCATGTACGATGAGATTCACCGCGCCGACAGCATGCGCCGTTGCAACACCGAGCGTGGCTACGCCGTGCGCCATGACCGGTACGGCGGCTGCCGTTGCAGTGCCGCCGCTTGTGACTTCACCCGCGCCACCGCCGCCGATTTCTGCCAGACCTTCCACGGTGAGAACCGCCGCCGAGCCCGCCTGACCTACTCCGAATGCGAATTTGTCGTCTTTGGTCCCATATCGATCAACGGTGGCATCAATGGCTTGTTGCACCATCGCGCCTTCAGGGCCAAGCTGCCCGGTCGCAACACCTGTGACGAGGCCGCCTGCTCCCATAACGTAAGGGCGCGCGCGTTCGGCAAGACTGCCTGGTTGATTAACACCTGGAATATACTGAGGGATCTTGCGAAGCAAATCTTCCGGGGTGGAATTGAGCAGCGGGCCAAGCGGACCAAGTACAGCGTCGGGCACATGCGCAGCTACGTTTTGCGCGTTGACCATGGCGGTGACGTCGGCGACGAACTGCTCGTCCATCGCCTTTGATGGCTCGGGCAGCGGGGGCGGCTCGGCCCGACGAGTGACCGAGGTGACGGCTTCTTTTGCTTTTGAAATAGCGTTGTGGGCTCCTTCTTCAGCTTGGTTAAAGGTTTCGCGAGCACGTGATGAAACGGAGTTGAACCAACTGTTCATGACAGCCTAAGTCGGCCGCTTTCGACCGCGAGTTGCGTCGATGAACCAAAAATCGTCAGGCGCTCGTTATCAATTCAGCAACGTCATAACATTGCAGTGAGAGTGCGCTGGATGGTGCTTGCCGTGCGGACCAAAACGGCCTTGGCGGGCTACCTCATTCGAACGACAACGCGTTCAGGCCGCCCCTCGTTGTCGAGCATGATCGAATCAGGCTTCGCCCCACGGCGATCGAGCTCGCTCATCACGCGCTCGGCTTGTTCGAGCTTGCGCCGGTAAGGCATAACTCCCATGCGCAACAAGACCGGGCCATTTCCGACAGCAAGTGTCATCTCCCCATTGGGTTCGACGTGGATTTCTTGCAGTGGCAACCGCGCGCCGAGTGGAGTTTGCTCGTAATCGGCAGCAAGATCGAGAGCGCGGCGAACCGTGCGGCTTGCGCCTTCGCGATCAAAGGTAAATTGCTCCATCGCGATGCCCGTCACAATCGGTACATCCGTTGGATCTGCGGCCTCGAGACGCTTGATAATCGCCCCCTGTCGCGTCACAAGATAACCTTCCACATTCATGACGAGACCGGCGGCCTGCCGCTCGGTGACGCGCAGGTTGATCGTGCCCGGCAGCTGCCGGGAGAGAAATGCATTTTCAATCCACGGATCGGCCATGAGACGCGCTTTTGCCTTATCGAGATCGACCGAAAATACATTTTCCCCTTTTTCGAGCCCGGCAATGGCAGAAAGCTCGTCGGGCGAATGGCGTTTGCCACCCGTTGTTACGATATCGACAATCGCAAAGCGCGTGCTTGTCTTAACGTAATTGCGTAAAGCCCACACCACGCTGCCGCCCATGCCGACAACCATGAGAAAGCCGACAGCGGCCCAGACAATCCGCATCGCGCGCGACGAAGCGCCGGCAGGCGCGCCTCGCGCAACTGAGCAAGGCGCGCTTTCGACCGGCGCGCGGCGCACATTGCGTACACCCAAAGCCGATTGGTCGTTTGCCGTCATGTCGGCGCCTCCCCCGCTTCGAGAGCAGCCACGAGCTCGCGCGCACTTGCATTGATGTCACCCGCGCCAAGCGCAATCACCAGATCGCCCGGTTTTACTTCGTCATAAAGCGCTCTGGTGACAAGCTTCCTGCCTTCCACGTAACGCACGTTGTGATGCCCATGCATGCGGATGGCGTCGGCCAGCGCCTTGCCGGTCACACCTTCCATGGGTTTTTCGCCTGCAGCATACACATCGGTCACGATCACGAGATCGGCTTTGTTGAAGGCACGCGTGAAGTCGTCGAAAAGCGACGCCGTTCGCGTGTAGCGATGCGGTTGGAACGCGACGACGAGACGGCGATCGAAGCCGCGTTGGGCCGCATCGAGCGTTGCCTCGATTTCGGCCGGGTGATGGCCGTAGTCGTCGACGACCATCACATCGCCCTGAGTTCCATATCGATCGAGCGCGGGCTGCCCAACAATGGTGAAACGACGCTGCACGCCGTAAAAATGCAAGATCGCCTCGCGCACGACATCGAGCGGCAGGGCGAGTTCGTCGGCCACCGCAATGACTGCAAGCGCATTGAGCATGTTGTGATGGCCTGGCATGCGCACGGTGAAAGGTCCAAGCGATTCGCCGCGCCGAAAGGCTTCGAAATGCGTCTCAAGCCCCTGGTAAATAGGGTCTTTCGCGCGGTAATCAGCCTGGCGCGAAGTGCCGTAGGTCACCTGTCGTCGTTCGATGCGCGGGAGAATTGCCTGCACGTGCGGGTGATCCACGCAGAGCACGGCAAGGCCATAGAATGGAATTTTATTTGCAAATTGCACGAATGCGTCTTTGACCCTTTCGTGCGTACCGTAGTGATCGAGGTGCTCGGCGTCGATGTTCGTGATAACGCCAATGGTCGGCGTGAGCTTGAGGAACGATCCGTCGCTTTCGTCGGCCTCGGCCACGAACAAGTCGCCTTCGCCAAGGCGCGCGTTGGAGCCGAGAGCATTGACCTTGCCGCCAACCACCACGGTGGGATCTAGACCCGCCGCGCGAACCACCGTGGCAACGAGCGAGGTCGTGGTTGTTTTTCCGTGAGATCCAGCGATGAGCACGCAGTACTTGACGCGCATGAGTTCGGCGAGCATTTCCGCTCGCGTAATCGTCGGAATGTCGAGCGCGCGCGCGTGCTGAATTTCCTGGTTCGTGCTGTGGATTGCGCTCGAGTACACGACAACGTCTGCGCCCTCCACGTTCTCGGCGCGATGGCCAATGCTGATGCGCACGCCCATGCTTTCGAGACGGCGCGTAATGTCGTTTGGCTTCAGATCCGAGCCCGAAACATCGAAGCTCATGGTGCGGAGGATCTCGGCAAGACCGCTCATGCCAATGCCGCCGATGCCAACGAAGTGCGCGCGCTTCACGCGGCCACGAAACATTACACGAGCTCCTTTGAGCCAGCGTTTGCCGCGCAGGGCGGCGTCGCCACGATGCCTGCCATGGCAAGCAGATCGCGTGCGATGTCACTCGCAGCGGACGGGCGACCATGAGCCCGAGCTACGTCGGCCATGCGAGATGCGGCGTCGCGATCGCCGAGCAATTTCACAAGTTCGGTGGCGAGGCGATTCTCGTCGGCAATCTCTTGCCTGATGCAAATGGCACCGCCTTTGGCTGCAAGCGCCTGGGCATTTTTTGCCTGATGATCGGCGGTTGCATGCGGGAACGGCACGAAAATCGTTGGCCTACCAATCGCCGTAATTTCTGCAACGGATCCAGCGCCCGCGCGGGCAATGATCACGTCGGCTTGCGCGATCCGATCGGAAACATCGTCCAAAAACTCGGCAACGCGGACGTCACGCAAACCGACTTCGTTGTATTTTGCACGCACAGCTTCGCTGCCCTTGCCTGCCTGGTGCAAAACGTGCACATGATCCGTTATGGTGCTTGCCGCGCGCGCAATCGCTTCTGGCACGCGCTCGTTCAAAGCCTCGGCGCCAAGGCTTCCGCCGAGCACCAGCACGCGGCGCTCGCCCTCGCGAGGCGCATACGGTTTGGGCACGAACCCGGGTCGAAGCGGCACGCCGAGCATGCGAGTTTTCGGACCTCGAAACAAACCAGGGAAGGCCGTAAACACACGCGTAGCGAATGGAACGAGGAGCCGATTGGCGAGACCAGGCACTGCGTTCGTTTCGAGCACCGCGAGCGGCACATGCTCGAGCACGCAAGCAAGCGACGCAGGACCCGCCGCATAGCCTCCCACGCTGAGAACCACCGCCGGCGCAAGACGTCGCGCCATGGCCAGCGCAGTTTGCATGGCCTTTGCGGCAACCCATGCACCACGGATCGCACGGGAGACCCCCCCGCCGCTCATGGGCTCGACATCGAGCAGTTCGAGCTCGTAGCCATGCTGCGGGACTGTGCGCTGCTCGATTCCGCGCGGCGAACCAAGGAAGACGATACGAACGTCGGCAAGATTGCGAACGGCATGCGCCACGGCAAGCCCCGGGAAGACGTGCCCACCCGTTCCGCCACCCGCGATGGCGATCGTCTTTTGGGGCGTCCTTTTTGGCGTCTTCTTAGGCATGGTCTTGCACGACCGGTTGGGAAAAAGGTGCATTGTGCACAAATACGTCTTGCGCACCTTCGCCCGGCGACAAGGGCTTGGGGGTCTCGTCGGACACAGGCGGCGGCGCCGGCTCGCCTTGACGTGAAACGCTGAGCAGAATGCCCGCAGCAGCAGCGTTGACGAGAAGCGACGAGCCTCCGTAGCTCAAAAATGGCAAAGTAAGCCCCTTGGTCGGAAGGATCGCGAGGGCAACCGCCAGGTTGACGAGCGCCTGTGCGCCGAACATCGTCGAGATGCCAAACGCGAGGTACGCACCGTAATCGTCGGGCGCGCGGAGGGCGGCTCGAACACCACGCGCCACGAGCGCGAGGTAGACGAGGCAGAGGGCAAGCACACCAACGAAACCGAGCTCTTCGCCGACAATCGCCGCGATGAAGTCATTGTGCGCTTCCGGCAAGTACAAAGTTTGAAGTCCCTTGCCGATGCCCCTGCCCCACACGCCGCCCGAACCGAACGACATCACCGACTGAAAAGGTTGGTAGGCGAGATCCGCGCGGTGCTGATCCATATTGAGCCACGCCAGGTAGCGCTCGTAGCGGTATTGCTTCGACATGATCGACACCGCGCCAAACACGCCGCCCAAAATCGACGCGCCAAGGATGTAACCAACCTTTGCGCCGGCCACGAAGAGCATGGTGAAGGTGAGAAGTAAAAGAACGACGGCACTTCCGAAGTCTGGCTGCTTCATGCAAAGGAACATGAAAATGCCAGCCACGATGAGATGCGGGAGAAAGCCAACGGTGAACGTTTTGACTCTCTCGGCCTTCTTGGCGAGCGAGTAGGCGAGCCACGTGACGAGCCCGAGCTTCGCCATTTCCGCCGGCTGAATGTGCACGGGGCCAAGCGACAACCAGCGGGTTGCACCACCACCAGAGTGACCAAAGCCTGCAACGCAGAGAATGAGCAGCACGCCCACGCCACCAAGCACGGGGTATGTCAGCTTGTAGATGCGGTGGTAGTCGACCACGCTTACGAGGGCAAAAAGAGCAAGACCAACCACGGCATAGGCGGCCTGGCGCTTGAGGAAAAATTGCGGGTCGTGGTAGCGCTGCGTCGCTTGAACGGCAGATGCGCTGTACACCATCACCACGCCGAAGCCGATGAGCGCGATCACAATCGCCGCAAGCACGACGTCCACGGGCCGGTGTGCGCGCTCTTCGTTGGGCTTCGCGTCGAGTGGAAGCGCAAGCTGCATGGGCATGCGCCGCACATTGACGGGATTCGTCACTAAATTCGTGATGCCCGAGGAGCTGCGAGCGTTCATGGCGAACCTCTCTCGAGGTCTTTCACAGCTGCCACGAATGCATCGCCACGATGCTTGTAATCTACAAACATATCAAAACTCGAACATGCCGGAGAGAGAAGCACGGCGTCGCCGGGCTGCGCCAGCGCGGCCGAGAGCGTGACGGCCTCACCCATCGACCCTGCGCGGTGCACGGGGACCACATTGCCCACGGCATGCGCAATGGCGTCGGCCGCTTCACCGATGACAACAGCGGCCCTGCCCTTGTCGGCAAGCGCACGGACGAGTGGCTCGTAGCTTCCGCCTTTGTCGCGCCCGCCTAAAATAGCCACGACCTTCGGCTCGACAACGCCGCGCACGGCCGTGACCGACGCGCCAACGTTCGTACCTTTCGAATCGTCGTAGTAGCGAACGCCCGCGTGCTCGGCCACGAGCGACATGCGATGCGCTAGGCCTTTGAAGTTCGCGAGGACCGTGCGGATCGTCTCGGGTGAGACACCGAACGGGCTGACGGCTGCAAGCGCTGCGGCGACGTTGAGTGCGTTGTGGCCACCTTGGAGATGCATTTTCGCGCGCTCGAAAAACGTTGGCGCGGCACACGAGGCTCTGTCGACGACGGCGCTCGGAGTCACGTCGAAGTCGCCGCCAGGACCGAAGCTAACGACTTTCGCGCGCCCGCGTTTCGCTTGCGCCTCGCACATCGAATCGGCAAACGGCACAACGGCGATGTCGGATGGTTCTTGGCGCAAAAACGCGTTGCCTTTGGCATTCGCATACGCGTCAAAACTTGGGTAGCGATCGAGGTGATCAGGGGTGATGTTGAGCAGCACCGAGACGTGCGGATGAAATGTTTCGGCGCGCTCCATTTGAAAGCTCGAGACCTCGAGCACCACGGCGTCGAATGCCTCGGAAGCATGCGACGCGAGCGGCTCGCCGAGGTTTCCACCGCAGAAGGTGCGTAGCCCATGGGCAGCGAGCAGCTCACCAACGAGAGATGTCGTTGTACTCTTTCCGTTGGTACCGCCGATGGCAACGACGCGGGGCGCAGGTCGGCCCGCGGATTGGGCCCATGCATTGAGCTCCCGCACGGCGAGCTCGACCTCGCCCCAAATCGGTACACCTCGAGCCTCCGCCGTCGCAAGTTCGGAGCTCGGCACGCCTGGTGAAACAATCACCAGATCTGCGTGCAGCATACCTGCATCCTCATGGCCGCCAAGTGCAAGCGTGACTCCGAGTGATTCGAGCAAAGCCACATCGTCGGAAAGAGCACGGCGTGGCTTCTTGTCGGTTCCAACCACGTGAGCGCCGCGGGCAGCAAGGAGCTTGCACGCGGCAATGCCCGAAACGCCAAGACCGACGACTACGACATTCTTACTTTTCCAATTGAGCGACATTTGCATTCACCGAAGCTTCAAACTTGCGAGACCCAGGAGCGAGAGAAGGATGGAGACAATCCAAAATCGGACGATAATCTTCGGCTCGGGCCACCCCATTTTCTCGAAATGATGATGAACGGGAGCCATGAGAAAGATGCGTTTTCCGGTCAGGCGAAACGAGACCACTTGCGTGACGACCGAAAGGCCCTCAACAAAGAAAATGCCGCCGACAAGCATCGACAGAAGCTCGTTCTTTGTGAAAACGGCGCACATTCCGAGCCCGCCGCCGAGGGCGAGTGCGCCCACGTCACCCATGAAAACTTGCGCGGGATACGTGTTGTACCAAAGAAAACCTATGCCGGCGCCGACCATGGCCCCGCAGAAAATCGCGAGCTCACCGCCGCTCGCGATAAATGGAATATCGAGATAGCGCGCGACAACGAAGCGCTGTGCGACGTTGGCGATGCCAAACGTGGCGCCACTCAAGTATGCCCAAACAAGATAAGTGCCAGCATTGAAAATGACCGGACCAATCGCCAGACCGTCGAGACCGTCGGTGAAATTTACGGCGTTTGACATGCAAACAACCGCGAGAACCGCAAAAACGATATACGCGGCCGTGGGAAGCGTGACTGGATGTTTGGCGAACGCAACGAATGGAATGCCAAGCCGGTCTTTGATTTCCCAGTAGTCGGGTGGAAGGTGATCTTTCGATGTAAAAAACCAGACAAGCACCGCCCCCGCAACGAGAAACTGCCCGAGAAGCTTGTAGCGGGCGGGCAGCCCCTCGGCACTCTTCATGCGAATCTTCCGATAGTCATCGAGGTACCCGATGACGCCGTAGCCCGCGGTCACCGCGCTGGTTGCAAGGACAAACGGATTACGCAAGTCGGCCCAGAGAACGGTGGAGCCAAGCACCGCGAGCAAGAGCAGCGCTCCTCCCATGGTTGGCGTTCCACGCTTTTTGATGTGACCTTCGGGAATGTTGCCTTCTGCGCGTACGACTTGGCCAATCTGCTTTTTTTGCAGCTCACGGATGAACCACGGCGAAAACAGAAAGCAGATGAGCATCGCCGTGATCGTGGCGGCGATGATGCGGAACGGCACGTAGCGCAGGACATTGAGCCACCCCAACCAGCTCGCAGCGTGGCGCAAAGGGTAGAGCAGCTCGTAGATCATCGATGAGTTCCTCGGTCAAGGCTGTCCGAACTAGCCTCACGGTACGATGCAGAATTTGGCGAAGGTGGCAAAACTTCCGTCAAAGCCGAAACCACGAATTCGGTTCCCACGCTCCGCGACCCTTTGACCAAAATCGCGTCGCCCGCGAAAATTCGCGCAACGGCTTGGGCCGCAGCAGCCTCGGTGGACGGCGCATCAACGACGGCAACGCCTTGGGCCCGAGCACGATCGAGCGCCAACGAAATCATTCCTCCGCAGCCGATCGCAAGCGAAACGCCCGCATGTGCGATGGCGTCGCCAAGGACCCGGTGCTCTTCTTCGGCGAGATCGCCAAGCTCCTTCATTTCGCCGAGAACGGCCACGAGGCGGCGGCCCGCGCCAACCTCCGCAAGCGTGGAGAGGGCCGCGCGCATGCTGCTCGGGTTCGCGTTGTAGGTGTCGTCGAGCACGAGAGTGCCCGAGCCAAGAACCTTGATTTCCGCGCGGCCCGCGATGTGAAGCCCAGAAAAGGCAAGGTCAATGCCTGCTTCAGAAAGGCGCTCGCGGCTCGCGGTCTCTTGCAAAGCAAGAGCCGCGAGAAAGTCGATTGCCGCCGCTTCGCCGGCAATGGGCAAAGTCACGATAAGCTCACGGCCCAATGCGCTCACAACGAGCTTCGAGCCTGCCACTCCCAGCGGCTCGCGATGAACGAGGCGATAGTTTGCGCCAGCCGCGCGACCAAACGAAACTTTGCGCTTTGCAACGATGCCATCCGCCGCACGGCGTGCGAAGTCGTCGTCGACGTTGACAACGGCAACGCCGTCTTTCAGCAAGGCACGGTAAACGCCGCCCTTTTCGCGCATAATGCCTTCGCGGCCGCCTACGCCTTGCGCGTGGGCCAAAGCCACATTGACGACAACCGCGACATCGGGCTGAGCGATGCTCGCCATCGCGTCGATCTCGCCGGGCACGCTCATGCCCATCTCGACAACGGCAAAGCGATGCACGTCGCTCAGGCCCAAAACCACCGCAGGCATGCCAATGCGGTTGTTCAGATTTCCGGGCGTGCAATGAACGTTGGCAACGTTGGCAATGTTGCCAAGCGCGCCGAGAAGAGCCGCGGTCATCTCCTTGGTGGTCGTTTTGCCGGCGGAGCCAGTAATGGCAAGCGTGCGGCGGTGCTCGTCTTTTGCGCGCCAAGCCTCGATGTGAGCGCGCGCGAGATCACCCCAGGCCACGAGCGTGTCGTCGACCTCGACGACCGACACGGGGCCCTTGGTGGTCCATGCATTCGACCGGCCGCGTTCGACGACGAGCAGCACGGCGCCTCTCTCCACAGCAGCATCAACAAACGCATGCCCGTCGTGCGATCTTCCGCGGAGCGCCACGAAGCCACCGCCTGGCTCGACGGCGCGGCTGTCGGTCGTCATGCCCACGGCAGCGGTGACAACGCCCCGACACACGAGCGATCCATGCACTTTGCACACGACTTCGTCGATGGAAAATCGAGCCTGATTCGGCGGAATCGGCGTGGCCATTCTAGCTGCCCTTGCGCTGGCGCTGGCGACGCGCAGCGAGCGCTTCGCGCGCAACGACGCGGTCATCGAAGGGGCGCTTCTCGGTGCCAAGGATCTGATAAGTTTCATGACCCTTACCAGCGATGAGCACCATGTCGCCCGGGCAAGCGCTCGCGATGGCAAGTACAATGGCCGCTTTGCGATCGAGCTCAATGATGTAGCCGCGTTTGGCAGTGCCGAGTGCATCGCTCGCAATGGCTCGCATGCCGGCCGCGCGCACGCCTTGCTCAACGGGCAAAGCAATCGCTTCGGGCGATTCGGTACGCGGATTGTCGCTCGTGATGATCGCGACCGACGCGCCCTTGCCCACGACCTCGCCCATAGGCCGGCGTTTGCTCGGATCGCGATCGCCACCGCAGCCAAAGACACAGCAAACTCGTATGGGCCGCGCGCCTCGTTGCGGGCGAAGGCTCGCAAGCACGTTCACGAGCGCATCTGGCGTGTGGGCGTAGTCGACAACCACAACGATGTCATCGCCGAGGCTGTCGCACCTCTCGAGACGACCGGGCGGGCCACTACCCTCTTGCAATGCGGCGGCCACTCGTTCCATGTCGAGATCAAGGGCCTGGGCAACGCCGAGCGCGATGAGGGTGTTCTCGACGTTGTGCGCACCTATCAAACGCGTTGTTAGCTCGATTCGTTTATCCAAAACGCGCACCACGAGATGCGTGGCATTTGCATCTAAGTCCGCGCGCACTACCGCAATGTCCGCGTGATCGGCCTCGGGCGCCCCCAGCCGTGTCGCCACGCGAAACACTTGGCAGCGGGCTTCGTCCGCAAGGCACTCGCCAAACGGATCACTGATGTTCACCACGGCAAGACCAGGCGCCATCTCGGTGAAAAGAAGCCTTTTCGCGTTCGCGTAGGCATCCATCGATCCGTGAAAATCGAGATGGTCCTGAGTCAGGTTCGTAAACGCAGCGACGCGAAAGCGCACGGCGCTCACTCGCTTTTGCGTGAGCGCAATCGATGAAACTTCCATCGCAACGTGGGAGGCTCCACGCTTTTTCATCGACGCGAGCACACGCGCGAGCTCATCGGCCTCTGGCGTTGTGTGCTCGGCAGCGATGGTTTGCCCTGCGTACGAGTGCCCAACTGTGCCAATCACACCGCAAAACGCGCCACCAAGTGCGCCGTCAACGGCTGTGCGAACCAGATGCGTCGTCGTCGTTTTGCCGTTCGTGCCGGTCACGCCAACGATGTCGAGTGAAAATGCTGGGTGGCCGTAAACGGCGGCTGCCGCGTACGCCATGGCTTCGGGCAAGTCATCTGCCAAAAGGACGGGACAGCGTTGGCCGCCGCCGCCAACGAGATACGCATACGCATTCGCAGCACGATTCCGATCGATGAGAATTGCCACGGCGCCGCGAGCAAGCGCTTCTGGAATGAACGCCACGCCGTCGACATTTTTTCCGGCGCGCGCAACGAACAAATCTCCCTTTTTTACGCGTCGCGAATCAATCTTCACTCCGTATACGCGCACGTTGCGGACGCTTCGATCACCCTCGAGATTCACTCGGGAAAGCTCACGAGCAAGGTCGGCGAGCCTAAGGCCTTCAATCGGTGTCACCTCCGCATCGGAATCGCCCTCGCTCATGACGCCGGCTCGAACAAGAGGCGCACGCTGGATCCTTTCGACACCCGAGCGCCCGCGGAAGGGACCTGCTTCACGACACGCCCGGTGCCTTCGATGAGCGGCAGAAGGCCGGCACCTGCCACGGCACGAACCGCATCGCGCGCGCCCATGCCTGTCGCGTCCGGAACCTTGATGCCGCTGGGCAGTGGCGGCCCATACTCGATCGCCGGCATTGGCGCCGGCGTTGGAGTTGCCCCGGGCGAAGGGGAATTGGCCCCCGCGGTATCGGTTTTCATCGCAGCAAGCACGTAGTCGGCGGGATCGTCGGTGCGCGTGATGCCCTTGATTTTCGGTGCGGTTGTGGATGGTGAAATCCCCAGATAGCGAAGAGTTGCGTCAGCCACGCGGCGAAACACGGGACCCGCGAGATCACCTCCGTAGTGGCCAATCATCGGTTCATCGAGCACCACGGCGATGACGAGCCGCGGCTTGTCGGCAGGAACGAAGCCAACGAACGACGCGGTAAACTTGTCGGCCGAATACTTCCCCGTGGTTGGATCGACTTTCTGAGCCGTGGCGGTTTTGCCCGCAACGCGGAAGCCGGTCATGGCGGCTTGTACGCCGGTGCCCCCCTCTTCAACAACGGCTGTGAGCATTTCCGCAACGGTTTTCGCGACACTTGTTGGAATGACTTCGCGGCGCACGCGTGGCAACCACTCTTTCACGGTTGCCCCTCGCGCGTCGGTGATCTTGCGCACAAAAATGGGTTCCATGAGCTTGCCGCCGTTGGCAATGGCGGACATCGCAACCGCGAGCTGCACGGTGGTAACGCCAACGCCTTGACCAAACGACGCGTTGGCGGTTTCGACGTCAAACCATGGGCGCCCACGCGGGCGAAGCACACCAGCAGCTTCTCCCGGAAGCGGCAGCCCCGTTGGCTCGCCAAAGCCAAAGCGCCGAAAAGCGCCGTACAGGCCTGGCTCGCCAAGCCCAAGACCAATTTTCAAGGCGCCGATGTTCGAACTTTTCGCGAGCACTTCGGTCGGCGTCAACGAATCGTTCACGTGCGTGTCGTGGATCGTCACGCTTGGCGAAAGCTGATAGGTGCCGTGCTCGCAGTAGATAGCCTGCGTTGGCTTTAGCGTTCCGGCGGCAAGCGCCGCGGCAACGGTGAACACTTTCATGACCGAGCCAGGTTCGAAGCGGTCGGTCACAGCGCGATTACGGCGTGCGTCGGCCGCACTGTCCGTATAATCGTTCGGGTTGTATCCGGGCACGGAAGCCATCGCGAGAATGTCGCCGTCGTGCGGATCCATCACGACGAGCGTTGCGCCTTTCGTCTCGTAGGTGCCCTGCGCGGCGCTGAGCTCACGCTCGGCAACATGCTGAATGCCCTCGTCGATCGCGAGCGTCACGTCGTGGCCTGCAAGCGCGTCTTCGTCGGTCGTGCCTTCGGAAAAAATGAGGTGGCCTTCGCGGTCGCGAAGGCCACGCACTTCTTCGACGTGACCACGCAGTTCGTTATCGAGAGATAGTTCGAGGCCGTCCTTGCCAAAACCGTCGGGCGCAACGAAGCCAAGCACAGGACCCGCAAGCTCGCGCCCCGGGTAATACCGGTGTCCCTCGCCCTCGACGTTGAGGCCCTTGATGAGCCGCGCCTGCTGCGCGTGCCCTTCACCAGCAGCGCCGGCAGCGCCGGTACCATATGCCTTCTGCTCGCCGAGAGCTCGGATGCTCTGGGCTTCGTCGGCGCTGATGCGGCGTTTCAGCCACACGAAGCGGCGCTTGCTTGAAAGCTTTTGGAGCACTTCGCTCGCGTCGAGGCCGAGCACCGCGGCGATGCGAGGCGCAAATTCGGCGAGGGCAGCATCGCGGGCCTCGGGCTTGTCGATGCCGCGGAGCATTTCAACGACATCCGCGCTCACGCTTGGCACTTCAACGCTTGCGGCAAGCGAGCCGCCGTGACGGTCGTAGATTGCGCCGCGTTTCGGCTCGATATGCAAACGCCGCTGACGTTGACTTTCCGCGGTTTCCTTCCACGCAGCACCATCTTGCACTTGCACGCGGTACGCGCTTGAAACGAAACTTCCAAGACCAAACGTCATCACCGCGCACAGCAGTGCCATGCGAAAGCGAATCCAACGGGCGCGCGAGGGATCGAGGTTCTTCACGGCCGCTTCTCAAAATCCTGTTCGAGCCTGCTTCCGAGCAGGCGGCTCGGCACCCGCGCCCATGTTGATGATGCGATCAGGCCCTGGCGGTTCCATTCCGAGCAGCGAGCGCGAGACAATCTCAACGCGTTCCGGAGTTTTGTAGCTTGCCGCCTCGAGTTCGAGAACGCGCTTGACTTCCCGCAAACGCGCCTGCTCGCTTCGCGCGCGCCCAAGCTCGTAGCCAAGAGCCACAGTGCGCCCACGCATGGCCAGGTGAACGCAATACGCCAAAGCGATTGCCACTACGGCCAGCGTCCAGTGCACAAGAAACATGCGAGCACGCATGTTCATGGCTCGCTTTCCACGTTGCCGTCATCGTCCGTACAGGTATCGCTTGGAGCGAGCTTGCGGGCTACGCGAAGCTTGGCGCTGCGTGATCTTGGATTTTGCGCGGCCTCGTGGTCGGTAGCACAAATCGGCTTTTTCGTAACACACTGCCATGCTGCAGCATCGTGCATGGCCCGCTTGACGAGGCGATCTTCCAGCGAATGAAAGCTCAGGATGGCGATGACCCCACCGGGCGCAACAATGCTGGGCAATGCCGTGAGAAGCGCCTCGAGCTGTTCGAGCTCGCGATTGACCGCAATGCGAAGTCCCTGAAACGTTCGTGTTGCCGGGTCAACGCCACCCACGCGCACAGGCCCAACGGCACGCACAATCGCGCGACGTAAATCGAGCGTGGTTTTGAGCTCGCGGTTGGCAAGCGCACGCTTGATGCTGCGCGCAACGCGGCGCGATTTGCGCTCCTCGCCATAGCGAAAGATGATTGCGGCAAGATCCTCGTCGGACAGGCGGGCAATGAGCTCGATAGCTGTTTCGCCGCTTGCCTTGTCCATGCGCATGTCAATCGGACCTTCGCGGCGAAAACTCATGCCGCGCGTGGCGTCGTCGAGCTGGGGCGAGCTCACACCGAGATCCGCGCAGAGCCCTGAAACCGATTCGATGCCGAGCGCGCCCAAGGCTTCTTTCACGCGGCTGAACGGCGTGTTGATGAACGAAACGCGATCGCCGAAGCGAGCAAGGCGAGCCCGCGACGCCTCGATGGCGACCGAGTCACGATCCAGCGCGACGACGCGTACTTCGGGGTCGGCTTCGAGAATGGCCTCGGCATGGCCACCCCCCCCAACCGTGGCATCGACATACACGCCGGCAGAAGGCGCGAGCGCCTCGATTATCTCGGCCTTCATTACCGTGGTGTGGACGAATTCGACCACGTCTGCCTCCTCTTCCATTTGCTCGGTCCACACCCATTCGGAAGTGGCTTCGACGACGACGCCAGGTAGCTCGAGCTGCCCCTCGCTCAGGATCGCAGATTGGCTTACCTGGCTCATAGGCCTAGCTCCGCGAGACGTGATGCGATCTCACCGCGCTCGTCGTCGGTTGTTTCGAAGTGCTTCTTCCATGTCCGCGTGTCCCAGAGCTCGGCGTACTTGCCGCTGCCCGCCCAGAGCACGTCTTTCGTGAGACCCGCGTACTCACGAAGCGTGGGCGGCACGAGCACGCGCCCCGAGTCGTCGACTTCGCACTCGACAGCACCGGAGACGTAGATGCGCTTCAACTTCTGCACGGCGCGGTCGAACTGCGGGAGCTTCGCGAGACGCTCTTCGAACGCGTTCCACTCGGGCGTTGTGTACGCAACGAGGCATGGGTCGAGCGCGCTCGTCAGGATGATGCGGCGCTCGCCCATCGACGAGAGCACATCGCGATAGCGCGCCGGGAGGCTTGTTCGCCCCTTGGCGTCGATCGTGTGCTCGTAACGACCGCGAAACATCGACGATGCGCCTCATGATGGTAGGAACTTCGGGCTGTGATGCCATTTTTTGGCACTTCCCGCCACTTTCTCCCACGTGATTGGCGCAATGTATTTGGCGTGTGCTTAGACGTCAATAATTTCCATGACTCACCGCACCACCGCACACAGACAAATGCGGCAACAAGACACATTTGCGAATGATAAAGGGCACCCACGAGGGGTGCCCCTACACCCCACAAAACGCATGCCTGCGTAGGGGCGCCATTCATGGCGCCCAACAGCTGGCGGATCACCGATACCGAGAGCGCGCGATAAATCGCGCCCCTACACAACAAAACGCATTCTTTCGTAGGGGCGTATGGCTATACGCCCCTACCCGCACCGCAGCCGCCAACGATGAATCGCGTCAAATCGAAAGCGGGCCTAACGAAGCAGGTGCTTGGCGATGACCATCCGCTGCACTTCGCTCGTGCCTTCGCCAATTTCGCAGATTTTCGCGTCGCGCAGGTGTCGCTCGACGTTGAAGGCGCGCATGTAGCCATTGCCGCCGTGAATTTGCAGCGACTTGTTGCAGGCGCGGCTAGCCGCTTCGCTCGCATAGACCTTTGCCATCGACGCTTCCTTGGCAAAGGGAAGTCCTTCGTCGGCGAGCCATGCTGCGCGATAGGTAAGCAGCTTGGCGGCATCGAGCTCGGTTTTGCAGTCTGCAAGCATCCACTGGACTGCCTGGAAGTCGCCAATCGATTTGCCGAACTGCTTGCGATCTTTCGCGTACGCAATGGCCATGTCGAGCGCACCGAACCCGAGACCAAGCGCCATGGCCGCGATGGACACGCGACCGCGATCGAGAATTTTCATCGTGTCGACGAAACCTTGATCGATTTCGCCCACCCGATGCTCATCGGAAACAACGACGTCCTCGAACGTGAGCTCGCACGTGTCGCTTGATAGGCAGCCGAACTTTTCAAGAGGCTTCGAAGCCGAAAAGCCCTTGGTTCCGTGCTCCACGACAAACGCCGTAATGCTCCTGTGCTTGGCAACACCTGGGTTCGCACTCGCGTTCGTGCGAGCAAGCACCACGCAGAAACCGCCGACGCTTCCCTGCGTGATGAACATTTTCGTGCCGTTGATGACCCACCCGCTTCCCTCGCGACGAGCCGTGGTGCGCAGATCTGCCGAATCGCTTCCGCTGCTAGGCTCGGTAAGCGCCCAGGCCGCAAGCCATTTTCCTTTGGCGGCCATGGGCAAATACTTCCTTTTTTGCGCCTCGCTACCTGCCGCGAGAATGTGACCCGTACCGAGGCCGTTATGGGAAGCGACCGTGAGTGCGAGCGAGCCATCAACGCGCGCGAGTTCTTCCACGCAGATGGCGTAGCTTGTCGTGTCCAAGCCTGTGCCGCCGTATTCTTGCGGAATGCAAATACCAAGCAGGCCAAGTTCGGCCAACCGAGGCACAATTTCCGCGGGGAAGCGCTCTTGTTCGTCCCAGTTTCGGGCGTGCGGAGCCACTTCCGCGCGGGCGAAATTGCGCACGGTCTTGCGGAGCAACTCGTGGTGCTCGTCGAGCGAGAAGTCCATCTGACAATCATTACGGGGATGGGCAGGCGCGAGTCAATGCTCTGCCACTCGACCGCTTTCAAGTTGACGCGAGATCGAGGCGGGGCCGAGGAGCGGACCGGAACAGCCTGCTTCGGCTTTGAGGACCGCACCGCAGGCCCCAACGAAGAGATCGCGTCAAATCGAAAGCGGTC